>Ga0315290_10000010_pt1 | contig 106706 bp, 71 predicted proteins | sample YL17G12_0_MG_FD_203627 | JGI IMG/M metagenome (GOLD analysis project Ga0315290, IMG submission 203627) | Sediment microbial communities from Yellowstone Lake, YNP, Wyoming, USA - YL17G12_0 | ecosystem: Environmental > Aquatic > Freshwater > Lake > Sediment | place: USA: Wyoming | collected... | reverse complement strand
TTCTAAGGGCCGGAGTCTGCCGTGAGACAATCTCGGCAAAATAGCGAAGATCGGGGGTCTGGATAATCATGGACAGTGCTCAACTCGCCGAACAGCTCCCAATGTGGGCCAACACGATCCTGGTCTGGATCGGCTGCGGCACGCTGACCTATTTCTATGGCGGGGTCCACGTCACGCCGATCAGCCTGTGGGGACTGGTCGTGGCCACGGCCGGGGCGTTCATCCTGCTGGTCTTCTACCGGCTGTTTGCGGGCCATTGGTTCGTCGAGGGGGAGTATCCGCGACGGTCGTTCTTCCGAAGGCCGTACCGCCGTGCCCGGCGCTACGCCCGCGCCGGCGAGTTCGTCGAGCCCTAGCTGAGGTAGGCTGGGGCGAAGCGGAGCGCAGCCCCAGCGGCGAATCTTTCGCGAAACGAGGGGCCGTCACCACCGCTTCTTGCCTCGCCCGCGGCCGATCGCCCGGTCCACGCCCAGCGAGAGCAGCCCGCAGACGATCGTCGTGAGCAGCCCGCCGAGGAAAAAAATCCGGATGGGGTTTGCAGCATCCTCGTCGACCAGCGCCCCTGCCAGCCCTCCTGAGAATGATGAGAACACCGCCAGGAGGCCGCCCGCGCCGATAACAAAGATGGCACAGGCCGGAAAGATCGCGCCGATGGCGAACGCCCTTTGATCGGGGCCCCCGTGGGTCAGAAGGACCACCGACACGCCGGGAAGGGCGAGGGTCAACAGCAGCATCAACGGCACGGCAGCCCAATCAGGCATGGCAAACGCCACGCTGCACAGGACCGCCACGCCGGCGGTCAGCCAGAACAGCCCCCGCAGGCTGAACTGGAAGCGGGAAGCACGGCGGGCGGGCTTCTGCGATTGCTGCTGTTGCTGCTCTTGGTGCTCTTGGTGCTCTTCCATCGCGAGGGCCTCCGTAGTGCCGTCACACCCGTCATAACCGGCCCGTAAGACGGCGTCAATGCCTGGGTGCAAACCCCGGCCACCCGGCCGCGCATTGGCCCCTCGGCCTCGGTATACTGAGGACGCGGCCGGCAGCATCCCAGGTCCTTTTCGCAGTCGAGGAGCCATCATGACCCGCTGGTGGATCGTCCAGGTGCTTGCAGTGTTGTTGGTTCCGGGCGTCGTTGGTTGGCCCCAGTGTGGCCTCGCCCGCCGCACCGAGGCGGCCGAGCCGGGCGCCGGGCCGAGTGCAGCCCTGCGCGACCGGGTGTTGGGCAAGGTGCTGGCCATCGACGACCTCGACCGGCTCCTCGAACAGACCGACCCCCTGGTCCGCTGGCGGCCGTATCGGGCCAACCTGGCCCCGGCCGAGTGGGTCTGGCTCCCCTCGGGCCGGACGCTCTCGAACACGTTCGTCCTGTTCCGCCGGGAGATCGACCTGCCGGCCCAGCCGGTCCGCGCGACCGGCTGGATCTCGGCCGACAGCCGCTACCGGCTCACGGTCAACGGGCGCCGGGTGCAGTGGGGGCCGGCCCCCTGCGATCCCCGGCAGCTCGACGTCGATCCCGTGGACCTTACACCCCATCTCCGCCCCGGCACGAACGTCCTCGGCGTCGAGGTGCTCCACTACGGGATCGGGGAGGGGACCTGGGCCGCGGGCAAGCCGGGAATGATCTTCCACGCCACGCTCCGGCAGGCCGACGGGCGCACGCAGTCGATCGTCTCCGATCCATCGTGGCAGTGCCTGTTGGATCGGGCCCATCGGCCGGGCACGCCCAAGCGGTGGTTCCTCCGCACGTTGCAGGAGGAGTTCGACGCCCGGCTGCACCCGGCCGGGTGGGACACGCCCGAGTTCCGGCCCGACGACCGTTGGATCGCCGCCGCACCGATCAACTGCCCGGCCGACAAGCCTTCCGGGGCCAGCGCCTATCCGGGCAACGACTCGATGGACAACGTCGACCCGGCGCAAAGCAGCCTCCGTGTGCGTCAGATCCCGCCGGTCCGGGAGACGATCGTGCCGGCGCTGCGCCTGGCCGACTGCGGCCCGGTCCAGTGGCGGCGCGATCCCTTGGACTGGTTCGAGTTCCGCATGCCCGACTGCTTCCGCATCAGCCGCAAGCCGATCGCCGCCGAGAAGCGGCCGGGCGCGTGGGAGCTGCCCGCCACGGCGGGGCCGGGGCAAGCCGTGTTTGCCACGCTCGAGTTTGCGGAGCAGATCGTCGGCTTCCCGGGCTTCACCATCGACGCCCCGGCCGGGACGATCGTCGAGCTGGTCACCCAGGAGTCGCACGACCCGACGGGCCCGGCCTGGCTCGACACCCACATCTTCAGTTGGGCCCGGTTCGTCTGCCGGGAAGGGGTCAACCGCTTCGAGACCTTCGACTACGAATCGCTCCGCTGGCTCCAGCTCCACGTGCGCGGGGCGAGCCGGCCGGTGACGATCTCCAACGTCCAGGTGCGGCGCCGCGCGTTCCCCTGGCCGCACGCGCCGAAGATCCGCTGCGCCGAGCCGGCCCTCCAGCGCCTGTTCGACGCCGCCGTGAACACCCTGGTCAACAGCGCCCAGGAGACGTGCGTCGACGGCATGGGCCGCGAGCGCCAGCAGTACAGCGGCGACGGCGGCCACCAGCTCTTGGCCGTGCGATGCCTCGGCGAGCCCCGCCTCTCCGAGCGGTTCCTGCGGACCTTCAGCGAAGGGCTCACCCCCGACGGCTACTTCCTGGACTGCTGGCCGGCCTACGACCGCCTGTGCCGGGTGATGCAAAAGCAGGTGGGCGGGGCCTACTGGGGGCCGCTGTTGGACCACGGCGTGGGCTTTAACTTCGACTGCTTTCAGCACTACCTCGACACCGGCGACCTGGTCGCCCTGGCCGAGCCCTATCCCCGCCTGCTGCGATTCGCCGATTACCTGGCCGCGCTCCGCGGGCCCGACGGGCTCCTGCCCGTCGAGAACCTCGGCATCCCCACGGTCTGGATCGACCACGACGCCTATCGCCGGCCGCGGCACAAGCAGTGCGCGTTCAATCTCTACGCGGCGGCGATGTTCCGCCACGCCCTGGCCCCCATGGCCCGGGCGTTGGGCGAGCCCGATCGGGCCGAACGATTCGCCCGGCTGGGCGACGACCTCGTGGCCGCCACGGTCAACCGATTCTGGAGCCAAAAGCGGGGGCTGTTCGTCAACAACCTCCCCTGGCTCGCCGAGGAACAAAGCATCCGGCTGTGCGACCGCTCGCTGGCCACGGCGATCCTCTTCGACCAGTGCCCCGGCGGGAACACCGCGGCCTCGCTGGCCGCCTTGGCCGACTGCCCGGCGGAGCTGGGCATCTCCTACCCCTGCAACGCCAACTGGCGCTACTGGGCCTTGGCCAAGCTCGGGCGCACCGACGTGGTGCTCCGCGATTTCCGCCGGCGCTGGGCCACGATGAAGTCGGTCATCCTGAACAACACGATCCAGGAGTGCTGGGACGCCGCGCCGGACAGCTCGGCCCAGTGGAGCCACTGCGCGGTCTCGCCGATCTACGTGCTGATGAGGGACATCGCGGGCATTCGCCCCACTGCCCCCGGCTTTGCCAGGCTCCAGGTCCGCCCGCAGCTTGCCGACCTCGGCAGCCTGGACCTGGTGTACCACACGGTCCGCGGGCCGATCCATTTCGTCGCCGAGCCGGAGCCGGGCGGGGATCGCGTGTCGATCACCCTGCCGGCCGACTGCGAAGCGGAACTCCTGTTGCCCAAGCCGCCCTCACCGGCGCTGGAGCCGCTGCTGCCCGACCATCCCCTGGGCCTGAAGCGGTTCCGCCTCCCGCCCGGGCGGACCACCGCGTTCTCCGCCCCGCGGGGGTGACGGGGTGACGGGGTGACGGGGTGACCGGGTGACGGGGTGACCGGGTGACGGGGGCTGAGGGGGTTTGGGCCAAGGCATAGGACCAGACCCCTCGCGTGCCGGGGGGGCTGTGCTCTATGATATCGGCGGGTGGGGCCTCGGTCTCAGTACTGGCCCCGGCCCGGCGAGCACCCCACGCCCCGATCCCGCAAGCATCGAGCAGCCCTATGCCCAAGAAAACCCCAAGACCACCAACCCCGTTGGAAGAGGCGGAGCGACGCATCGCCGAGGCCCGCGAGGCCGATGCCGACAGAATCGACTTGTCCGGCCTCCGCTTGCCCGCGCTTCCGGACTCCCTCGGCCAATTGACCCCGCTCGAGCGCCTGTTCCTCAGCGGCAACCAACTGACGTCGGTTCCCGAGTCCGTAGGGCAATTGACCCGGCTCGAGTCCCTGGACCTCAGCGGCAACCAACTAACGTCGCTTCCGGAGTCCGTCGGCCAATTGACCCGGCTCAGGGGCCTGTACCTCAGCGGCAACCAAGTGACCTCGCTTCCGGAGTCCCTTGGCCAATTGGGCCGGCTCCAGATCCTGGACCTCAGCGGCAACCAACTGACGTCGCTTCCGGAGTCCCTCGGCCTATTGAGCCGGCTCGGGGGCCTGTTCCTCAGCGGCAACGAACTGACGTCGCTTCCGGAGTCCCTCGGCCAATTGACCCGGCTCACGGGCATGGACCTCAGCGGCAACCAACTGACGTCGCTTCCGGAGTCCCTCGGCCTATTGAGCCGGCTCAAGTCTCTGGACCTCGGCGGCAACCAACTCACGTCGCTTCCGGACTCCCTCCGCCAATTGACCCGGCTCGAGTACCTGGGCCTCGGCGGCAACCAACTGACGTTGCTTCCGGAGTCCGTGAGGCGACTCAAGGCGCTCAGGCAGCTTTACCTGCACGGAAACGAGGGCCTTCGCCTGCCGGACGAGGTCCTTGGGCCAACGTGGGATGATGTCGCAAGCCGTGACGCCCAACCGGCCAACCCGGCGGACATCCTGGACTACTACTTCCGCGTGCTGGCAGACCGCCGGCCGCTGAATGAGGCGAAGCTGATCCTGGTGGGGAACGGGGCCGTGGGAAAGACCTCGCTGGTCAACCGGCTGATCTATCGGACGTTCGACAAGGACGAGGAGAAGACCCAGGGGATCCAGATCACCGGGTGGGAGATCCGGCTGAACCGCCGGGAGCAGGTGCGGCTGAACGTCTGGGATTTCGGCGGCCAGGAGATCATGCACTCGACCCACCAGTTTTTTCTCACGGAGCGGAGCCTGTACGTGCTGGTGCTCAACGGACGCCAGGGGCACGAGGAGGCCGACGCGGAGTATTGGCTCAACCTGGTCCAGAGCTTCGGCAAGGACTCGCCGGTCATCGTCGTGCTGAACAAGGTCAAGGAGCAGCCCTTTAACCTGAACCGGCGGGGGCTCCAGGGGAAGTTTCCCAATGTGCGCCGGTTCGTCGAGACCGACTGCTCGGGCCGGACCAGGGCCGACCCGCGCGGGCCGATCGGGATCGAGGAACTCCGCCGGGCGATCCATGAGGAGACCGGCCGGCTGGAGCACCTGCGCGACTCCTTCCCCGCGGCCTGGTTCAAGGTCAAGGACCGGCTGGCCGGGATGCGGAGGAATTACCTCACCTTCGACGAGTACCGCAAGGAGTGCGCCCGGCACGGCGAGAAGGACGAGAAGGCCCAGGAGGACCTGGCGTTCTATTTGCACAGCCTGGGGATCGCCCTGAACTACAAGGACGACCCGCGACTGCAGGACAAGCACGTGCTCAACCCGCACTGGGTGACCAACGGGATCTACCGGATCCTCAACGCCGAGAGGCTGGCCGAGCAGAAGGGGGTTTTGCGCCTGAAGGATCTTGCAGGGATCCTCGACCGGCGCACGTACCCGGCGGCCATGCACGGCTTCCTGCTGGACCTGATGCGGAAGTTCGAGCTCTGCTTCGGCTTTCCCGAGGGGGACGAGCGCTACCTGGTGCCGGAGCTGTTGCCCCGGGAGCAGCCGGCCGAGGCCGACGAGTTCCCGCCCGGGGAGTGCCTGAACTTCCAGTACCACTACTCGACGCTGCCGGAGGGGCTGGTGCCGCGGTTCGTCGTGCGCACCCACGTGCTGAGCACCAGCGGGCTGAGGTGGCGGAGTGGGGCGATCCTGGAGTTCGAGGGGAATCGGGCCGTGGTCAAGGGCGACGTGCAGGACAAGCGGGTCACGATCGCTGTGCGCGGGCCCAGGCCGGGCCGGCGCAACCTCCTGGCCGTCATCCGCTCCGATTTCGAGCACATCCACCGCAGCTTCAAGTTCGAGGTCCGCGAGATGGTCCCCGTGCCCGAGCACCCGGAGGTCCTCGTGCCCTACGCGGACCTGGTGGTCTGGGCCTCCGAGCGCCGCCCCACGTACCCGGTGCGGGTGGGGGACACGATCCGGGACCTCCGCGTGCTCGACCTGCTCGAAGGGGTGGACCTGAAGCGGCCGCGTGCGCCGGGCAGGAGGCCCGTGCCCGAGCCCCGGCGCCGCAGGGTGCGGGTGTTCTTCAGCTACTCCCACAAGGACGAGGACCTCCGCAACGAGCTGGAGACGCACCTGAAGCTGCTGCATCGCCGCGGGCTGATCGACCCGTGGAACGACCGCAGGATCCTCCCGGGCGACGAGTGGAAGGGCCGGATCGACGAGAACCTCGAGTCGGCCGACGTGGTGCTGCTGTTGGTCAGCGCGGATTTCGTGGCCTCGGACTACTGCTACGACAAGGAGATGAAACGGGCACTCCAGCGGCACAAGTCGGGCAAGGCACGGGTAATTCCGGTGATCGTCCGCGACTGCACCTGGCATTCGGCCCCCTTCGGCAAGCTCCAGGCCCTGCCCACCGACGGCAAAGCGGTGCGGACGTGGCCGGATCGGGACACGGCCTGGCGGAACGTGGCGGAAGGGATCGAGAAGGTCATCGGGGAGGTCCGCCGGAAGCTTGCCCGGCGGGGCAAATAGGCGGCGAGCCGTTGGCTTCGGTACGTATCCGGCGGAAGCCCCCCGGCGGGGCTGGGGGCTACGGTCGGGCGAGGATCCCCAGGACGATCTTTCGGAGCTTCGGCTCGGCCGTGGCGGCGATCGCCAGGATGTCTTCGATCTTGGCCGGTTTCAGGGCGTCCGGCAGACACATGTCGGTCACGATCGACAGGCCCAGCACGCGCATTCCCGCGTGCACCGCCACGAGGACCTCCGGGACCGTCGACATGCCGACGACGTCGGCCCCGAGGGCGCGGAGGAAGCGGTACTCGGCCCGGGTCTCGAGGTTCGGCCCGGAAACGGCCACGTAAACGCCCTTGTGGGCGACGAAATTCTCCCGCCGGGCGATCTCCAGGGCCCGGTCGATCAGCACCCGATCGTACGGGGCCGACATGTCAGGGAAGCGGGGCCCCAGCGCGTCGTCGTTCACGCCGATCAGGGGATTGCCGTTCATCAGGTTGACGTGGTCTTCGATCAGCACGATGTCGCCCGAGGCGTACTGGGGATTCAAGCCGCCGGCGGCGTTGGAGACGACCAGCAGCCCGGCGCCGAGGGCCTTCATCACGCGGACGGGGAAGGTGATCTGGCGCAGGGAGTAGCCCTCGTACGCGTGGAATCGCCCCTCCATGGCCGCGACCGGCACCCCGGCGAGCTCGCCGAGCACAAGCTGCCCGGCGTGGCCCACGGTGGTCGAGCGGGGGAAATGGGGGACGTCTTCGTAGGCGATCGTGGCGTCGGCGCGGATCTGCCCGGCCAGCGTTCCCAGCCCGGTGCCGAGGATGATCCCGGCCTCGGCCCGGCCTTGCCATCGCCGGCGAATGACCTCGGTGGCTTCCCGGATCTGTGCAGACAGCTCGAACATCGATTTCCTATTCGTCGAGGTCGTCGCCTTCGAGGGGCTCGACCTCCAGGTCGTCCGCGTCGTCGTCGTCCTTCTCGACTTCTTCGGGCTTCTCCTCGTCGCCGTCGGCGAACTCCTCGTCGAGGTCTTCGTCGAACTCCTCCTCGAAGTCGTCGTCGAAGTCGTCGTCGAAGTCGTCGTCGTCGAAATCGTCGAAATCGTCCTCGCCGGCGCTGGCGGCCGGGTGGGCGTGGCCCGAGCTGTCCTGTTCTTCCCCCGGGATCACGAGCGTCCCGGTCCGCTCCAACTCCCACGACATGGCAACCTCCTCACACGACCGCTTGGCAGTCCCGCGAAAGCCCGGCATCGAGCCCGGTCCTTTGTTCTTATTGTTGTTAGTCGACCGGCCGGAGTTTGTCAACCGCAGCCAAGAAAGCAGAGCAGGGCCCTCCGATCGTCGGATGGCCCTGCCCAGTACTTGGAGTCAGAAAGCCTATGGGATGAGGCAGCGCTCCGGAGCTTTCTTCCCTGGTATCACCACGCTCCACTCTAGGAGATGCAAAGGCCATGTCAAAATGGGATAGATGGATCGTATGGGAAATCCAGGAAGAATGGCCAGACGGTTGCGGTGCCGCAAACGGTCCTAACGATTGTGCTGGCCGTCTGGAGTCGAGCTGGGTGGCACTGGCTGCTTGTCAGCCAGTGCAGGTCAGTCGGCGGAGGAGACCTGACTGATGACGGGCATCGGGAAGGCGGCGGGGTCGACCACCGAGGCGGCGGGGTCGATCCGCAGCCAGCGATTGGGTGCTGGCTGCGCGTGGGGAGTGCGTCGGCCTGCGGCGGTCCTCAACGCCTGGCCCACGGCATCGAGGTAGGCCCGAAGCTCGGCGTTGCCCGGCTCCACGTCTCGCCACTGGTACAGCACCGGCACGGCCGCTTCCGCCTGCCCGGTGGAGAGCAGCACCACGGCGAGCCCTCGGAGGCAAATCGGGTCGCGGCAGCCGGCCAGGTAGGCGCTCTGAAGGTAGGCCAGCGCGGCGGTCCAGTTCCTCGCCGACGCCTGGCAGGCGCCGCGCACCGCGTTGCGCAGGGCCTCGCGGAGCTCCCAGTTCGAGGCGAGCGGGCCGGCCGCCCGGACCGCCTCCTCGAGCCGCGCGTGCTTGACGTGCAGGTCGACAAGCTGCCGGCGCAGGCGGAGCGAATCGGGACGTCTGCCGAGCGACTGCTCGAGCACGCCGCGGGCCTCTTCGTCGCGGCCCAGGAGCTGGAGCGTCAGGGCCAGGCACGCCGCCGACAGCTCGGCCACGTCGGCGAGGTGCCAGGTCTGGAGGTTCACCTGCCCGTATTTCACGGCCGCCTCAAACGCCCGGCTGGCCAGCTCCCATCGCCGCTGGGCCTGCAAGTACGTGCCCATGGCCGAGAGCAACTGGGCATCAAGGGGGAAGACCTCGAGGGCCTCGAGGCAGACGGCGATTTGCCCCTGGGCGGCGCCGGGTTGGCCCTCCCAACTGCTCAGCCAGCCGTAGTAGGCATCGAGCATTTCGGTGGAGCCCCGGGTCGCGGCCTGCACGGCCTGGGCGAACGCACGGCGGGCGGCGTCCCCATCGCCCAGCTCGCTGGCCGCCTCGGCCGCAGCCAGGAGCAGGCGCACGTCGGGCTTGGGTTTTTGGGCCCGTTCCAGGGCAACCAGATCGAGGACCCGGCGGGCGTGCCGGATTCTGGACTCCGGATCGTGCTGCCGGGGATGACGCACGATGCGGCCCGGGGCCAGATCGAGCTCGACGCCACTGGCCGTCATGGCGGGCTCGAGCGTCTCCCGCACCCGGCCTTCAAACCACAGGTCCGCCCGATTGGGCATCAGCCGCACCTGGGCGGCCTGCTCGCCGGAAGCGGCCTGCTCGGCCGGCGGGGCCTCGACCAGCAGGGCGTAGACCTTCTCCGGGCTGGCCTCCTGATCGAGGAACGCTCGCAGGTCCGCGCCCGTCTCCTCGTCGAGCTGCTCCCCGGCCTCCAGCCACAGGACCCAGGGGCCGGCGAGCTGATTGAGCGTCTGGTTCCTGGCCGCCGAGAAATCGTCGTGCCATGCGCCCGAGCTCACCCGGGCCCCGAGTTGGGCTGCACGCTCCCGCGCTTCGGGGCTCAACCCGGTGTCGACGACCACGATCTCCTCCGCGACGGGCCGCACGCTGTGGATGGTCAGGGCCAGCAGGTCGAGGTCTTCGGGGCGGTCGGACAGCACCACAAGGGCGGCCGACACCCGCGGCCGGGACGGGGCATTCTGGGCAGTCATGGCGATTTCCCCGCGCGAAACGGACATGGGCAAAGACCAGGAGGGCGGGAGTTTACCCCGATCGGGCCGTTCGAGAAAGGTCGATTCCGGGGATCGGCGGCAGACCCCCCGTTCCGGGGTGCGTCGATGGTGGTGATGGGGCAGTTTGAACTCGGGGTTTCTTGCACACCACCCGATCAGGTCCTGGCCGAGGGATCGCTTGCATGCCGCGCACGGGGTGTGTACCATTCAGCTTGATCCCAAAATTGCGTGGATGTCCCGTGACGATGTGCCGTGCTAGGATGCCCCGATAATGGCCAAGAAAAAGCCATCTGGCAAGGGCGATGTTCCACCGCCCAAGTGCAAGGCGATTTTGCTTTGTGCGCGGACTATAATTGAAGCAGGCACGGGCAAGATCATGACTAAACCAACGTTGCCCCGCGTGGAGAATGTGAAGGTTTTGCGCAGGGAAGAGCGCGCAGGAACGTCAAGCGGGGTGATGACCAGCAATGACGCAAAGAGGTTCGAGTTACCAGACAACTGCATCGTAATCCCGATGCGCGTCCTGGACCGCCCTGAACCGATAAAGCGACGGCGCAAATAGGCAGCCGTTTTCCAGCCAAGGCTTCGCAACTGGGGGCATGTGCAGCACCGCCCCCAGTAGCGTTTCTTGGACCGGCATTGAGTGCGGGCTCCTCACTTGCCTCTTCGCCTGCCGAACCAGGCGGCGGCGACGGAGACCAGGGTGACCACCCGCTTGACGACGTGCTGGAAGGCGAAGGGCTTGCGTTTTCGCACGCCGAACCAGACGGCGGTGAGGATGACCACGCCCTTGACGATGTGCTGGGTGGCCCAGTGGAAGCCGCCCTGGTTGACGCCCTTGTTGAGGATGCCGATGATGACGGCGCCGAGGAAGGTGCCGCCGATGGTGCCCACGCCGCCGGTGAAGCTGGTGCCGCCGACCACGGAGGCGGCGATCGCGTCGAGCTCGGCGCCCACCCCGCCCGAAGGCACGGCGGAGAAGTTCTGCGAGGCGTCGATCATGCCGGCCACGCCGGCCAGCAGCGCGCAGAGGGTGTACACGGCGATCTCGTTTCGGGCCAGGCGGATGCCGGTGAAGCGGGCGGCCTCGCGGTTGCCGCCCATCGCGTACAGGTGCTGGCCGAACCGGGTGCGGTGCAAGAGCACGGCCGCCGCCAGGAAGATCGCGCCCATGACGATCACCGGGAACGGGATCACGCCAAAAAGGCGGCCGAGGCCCAATTGGAGGAAGGGATGGTCCCGCGGGATGTGGATCGGCTGGCCGTCGTTGAATCGCAGGGCGGCGCCCCGGGCGATCTCCATGGTGGCCAGCGTGATGATGAACGGGGGCATGCGGGTCTTGGCGGCACAGACGCCGTTGAACAGGCCGAAGCACCCGGCCACGCCCAGCCCGGCCCAGACCGCGACGGCCAGCCGGGCAACGCCTCCGTCGGCGCTCTGGAGGAAGCAGGCGGCAAGGATGGCTCCCAGGAGCACCGCCCCGCGTGCGGCCCAGGCGCGGTACGAAGGCATCTTGCCCAGAACGCCGAATTGGCAGACCCCCTCGAACAGGACCAGGGCCCCGGCCGCGCACACGCCGGCGATGGCCAATCGCTCGTGGAGCCCCCCGCCGGCCGCACCGAGGACGTAGACGGTCAGGGTGCCGACCAGGGCCAGGACCGCTCCGACCGACAGGTCGATGCCGCCGATGAGGATGGTTAGCGTCATGCCGAAGCCAACGATCGCGTTGATCGAGATCTGCTGGAGGACGTCGATCTGATTACCGCGCGTCCAGAACATCGGCACCCCTTCCCACAGCCCGGGGACGCCGAAGCGAAACAGGACCTCCAGGGTCACGACGGCCACCAGCAGCGGGGCGATCTGCTTGAGCGCTCTCATGGCACGGTTCCCGTAAGCTGCTCCATGAGTTGTTCGGGGGTGATCTTAGCCGCCTCGGCGATTTGCAGGATCCGGCCGTCCCGGTAGATCGCCACCCGCTGCGACGTGTTGAGCACCTCGTCCAGGTCCGAGGAGATCATCAGCACGGCCATCCCCGACTCGACCAGGGACCCGACCAGGGCGAACATCTCCTCCCGGGCACCGACGTCCACCCCCCGCGTCGGCTCGTCGAGCAAGAGGACCTTGGGCCGCCGCTCCATCCAGCGGCCGACCAGGGCCTTCTGCTGGTTGCCGCCGGAGAGCGAATCGATCGGCTGCTCCGGACCCGCGGCGCGGATGCGGAACCCGTCGATCGCCCGCCGGACGATCTCCGTGCGCCGGCGATAGCTGGGCCCCCAACGGCCGATCCAGTGGTCCACCCAGGGCAGCGCCAGGTTGAAGCCCAGCGACTGGATCATCACCAGCCCCTCCCGCTTGCGGTCTTCCGGCACCAGGACGACGCCGGCGTCCAGGGCGTCGCGCGGGCCGGCCAGCGTGACGGGCCGGCCGTCGAGCAGGATTTCGCCCCGCTCGGGCCGGTCGATGCCGAACAGCAGGCGCACCAGCTCCGACCGCCCGGACCCTACCAGCCCGGCCACCCCCAGGACCTCGCCATAGCGGAGCGAGAAGCTCACGCCGAACGTCTTGGGGCCCCACAGGTTGCGAACCTCGATGGCCACCTTGCCGGGCCGTGCGGCGGGCCGGTGGAAATGGTCGACGATGTCCCGGCCCACCATCCAGCGGACCAGCTCCCGCTGGTTCACCGCCGCGCTCGCCTGCGTGCCCACGGAGTGGCCGTCGCGCAGCACCGTAATCCGGTCGGCAAGCCGGGCGATCTCCTCCAGGCGGTGCGAGATGTAGATGATTCCCACCCCCTGCGATCGCAACCGGCGCAGCGTGGTGAACAGGGCCTCGGTCTCCGACTCGGACAGCGCCGAGGTGGGCTCGTCGAGCACGAGGATCCGGGCCCGGGCCGACAGGGCCCGGGCAATCTCGACCAACTGCCGCTGGGCCACGCTCAGCCGCTCCACCACGCTGCCGACCGGGCCGATCTCGTCCAACCCCAGCCCGGCGACCAGGGCTCGGGCGTCCGATTGCATCTTCCCCCGCCGCAGCCAGCCGAGGCGCTGCGGCTCGCGCCCCAGGTAGATGTTCTCGGCCACGGTGAGGTTGGGCGCCAGCGAGAGCTCCTGGTGGATGATGCGGATGCCCAGCCGATCGGCATCGGCCACGGAGCGGATGCGGGCCGGGAGGCCGTCGATCTCGATTGCGCCGGCGTCGGGGACGTGGATGCCGCCGAGCACTTTGATCAGGGTCGACTTCCCCGCCCCGTTCTCGCCCAGCAGGGCGTGGATCTCCCCGCGGCGCAGCTCGAAATCGACACAGTCCAGGGCCGTGACCCCGGCGAACCGCTTGGTCACGCCGCTAAGCACCAGCAGCACGCTTGCAGTGTCGGCCGGCCGGCTTTCCGAGGGTGGGTTCATGCGATGCGCTACGGTCGGCCGCACGGAGTGGGGGAAATGGTCTGCGGCATGGCCCTCTCCCTCTGGGAGAGGGTTGCTGTACGGGTCCCCTCTCCCTCTGGGAGAGGGTTAGGGTGAGGGCGATTTGGGCCCGAGACGACTTCCTGATTTGCGCATTCCTGCCATGCCCTCACCCCCTGCCCCTCTCCCAGAGGGAGAGGGGAGTTTTCCGGGCTAGCTGTCAGACTAAACGGAGAGGACAGGATTCGAACCTGCGGAGCCCTGGTACGGGCTCACGGATTTAGCAAACCCGCGCTTTCGACCACTCAGCCACCTCTCCAACGGCCTACACCACGGCCAACCAGAAGCATACCAGATCCGCATCGGCCAGCAAGCCCGCCAGCCCAACGCAGGAGGGAGAAGAGCTGCGTCCCCATTTGCCGTGTTCCGATCAGGGCCGCCTGGATCCGGGACAAGTGGATCGCCCGTCTGGCCCGACGCCCCACTGCAGAGTTATCCCCGAGACTCGAAGGGCCCCAGAACTCCCCCACAGAGAGGCAATTTTGGCCTTTTTCGGATTTTCCGTGTCAGGAATCGGGGTTCGGCGGCCTATAGGTGTACGGCGTAAGCAGGGAAGACGGGGCTAGTTCGTTGAGGGTATCGCCGCGCGTTGTGTACCGCGGCGGACCCCGTTTTGGACGATTGATGGTGCGGCAACGAAGTGCGACACGGGAGGCGACGATGAGAACCTTGTGCATGGGTCTGTTGGCCCTGGTGGTGGCGTTGGGCACGATGGCGCAGGCCATGGGTGCGGTCACCCAGTTGACTGGCTTTGGGGACTTCGTTTCTCTGAACGTCGTGAAACAGACGTTTGAGACGACGATCAACACTCCGGAGTTCACGTTTGAGGCAACGGCTTACCGTGGACCGGCTTGGTCCTGGGCGGACAGTCACACGCCGTCCGGCGTATGGGGCCTCGTGGAGGACAGGGTCAACGAGCCCCTGAAGGCCACGGTCCTGGTTCCCGGCGGCGCCACGGAGACGGGCATGTTCTTTGGAAACGACGATTGGGGCGCGTTCTCCGCGGTCTTGGAGGTCTTCAACGCTTCGCACAGCTCGCTGGGCAGTGTCTCCGTGGTCGCCAACATCAATGACTGGGCCGACCAGTTCATCGGGCTTCGTAGCGACTCTCCCTTCAGCAGCGTGGAGATTCGTTACACGCGACCTGGTGCGCAAGAGCTTTCGGTATACGTTGACGATTTTGGCATTGGATGGGGGGTGATCCCCGAGCCCTCCACGCTCATGATCTGGTCGCTGCTCGGAGCCCTCGGCGTCAGCGTCGCCTGGTGGCGACGGCGAAGGGCCGCGTAGTCGCTTTCCGAATCGTCGAACATCCCACCCCCGGTTCCCGCCGGGGGTTTCTTTTGCGCTCCCGGCCTGCCGGCCGAGCCCCCGCGGCGAGAAACGCGGCTAGGCCCCGAACTTGGCCAGCCGGCCGGCATGGGCGACGCCCCGGCGTTGATGGGCGGCCGCGCGCCGCTTCTGGAGAGCTTCCACGGCCCTCCCCGAGGTGCCGGAATCGGCGGGGGCGCTACTCGTTCGGCTTCTCTGTTCGGGCCTTTACGCCCCCTTGAACGGTGGTTCTCCGCCGGGAAGAGGGAGGCACTGCGTGTCGCCTGGAATCAGAGAAGAGGAACCCGTACTTGTGTTGGACCGAGTTTCCGTGCCCTCAAGTACGCTTCTTTCGGAGGAGCCTCATTTGGTTGCGGCCGGAGGTTGCGATGGGGCGTTCCCTTGAAGCACCTGAGACCGCGGAACGCCACAGAGGGCGTTCCCTACAGACGATCCTCCTGGAATCACGCACGCTCGTTTAGGCCGCCCGCTTTCTCCGTCGCCACCAGCCGAGGCCCATGCCAAGGGATGCGAGCAGCGACCAGATGATGAGGGTGGAGGGCTCGGGGATGTCGCCCGGAACGGCTCTCACGTCGAACGAGAACTCATAGTCGGCAAAGGCGGGGACGTCGCCCTCTCCTCCCATGCCGGGAGAATCGAACGAATAGGCTCCCGCACCGAGCGGCAGAATACCGCCTAGTATCGCCCCGGAACTCGGGACGCCGACACCTACATGGAAGGATGGTGCGGTGAATTCCCATTCGAGAGACGTCAGAGTGCCTACCGTCCGCGTGACAGTGAGGGATGCGGCCACAAGTTCGTCGCCCGCCAAGACCCCTACGCGAAATGCGTCATAATCCGGCAGTTCTAAGAAGTCGGCCCATCCGGTATTCCCCCGCACGAGATTCGTGCCTGGGCCGAGCCAGATCACTGGAGCAGAAGCAGCTCCAAACGGCAGCTCACCGTCAAAGGACTCGTCAAAGACGACACCAGCTTCCAACTGCGGCACGCTCAAGACCATCATCAAGCCCATTACTGCCGCCCCGAAAAGCGTCTTCATCATGGCACACCCCCAGTTGCTGGACACGTCTGTCCTCCGCCCACCTATAGGCCGCCGAACGCCGATTCCTGACAACGAAACTGAACATATTCCGGAAATCCACTCTCCGGTGGGGGATCACGGGGGACGGGTCGCGCGTGGTCCGCGGCGACGCCCCGGCGTTGATGCGCGGCCTCGCTCCCCCTTCTCCAGAACCTCCGCGGCCCTCCCCGAGGTGCCGGATTCGCCGGAGGCACTGCTCGTCGCTGAGGTGCTAGGCCGCCCGCTTTCGCCGTCGCCACCAGCCGAGGCCCATGCCAAGGGATGCGAGCAGCGACCAGATGATGAGGGTGGAGGGCTCGGGGATGGGCGTCAACTCAAAGGTGCCAGCGTTATCTGAGGCATAGGTCTCGAAGATGGTAAGTCCCAGTTGAGTACCGGCAGGCAGTGCGTGGCCGAATACGTCGCCAAGGGTGCGAGTGGTCGAAATGTCCGTTGGTGGTGTTGCACTACCGAGGCCCGTCGAAGCGTCGGCGGGGAATAGCTCGTAGTAATCGGTAGTGCCACCGATGCCGATCAGCACCGACCCATACCTGTACGGAACACCATCAGGGTCCGGATACAAGGGAACGCCGGAGTCAGTCTCGGGGTAGAAGAGGAAGCCACCGATGGGTTGGGTGTAGTAAGAAGGGTTTCGGGCGATGATAATACCCGCCGCGTTGGTCACGAAAGGCCCGTGTGTTGTAGTATTGAGATCAACCTGGCCCGTGGCCCGAACTGCAATTAGATCGGTCACTTCGTAGTCTTGCGTCAGCGTAAAGAAAACTGGGGTACCACCCCGTATATGGTGGAGAAAAGGATGAGTGCCAAAGTTATTGTAATTCGAGGCTGAACTAAGGGTCGTATCAGGAATCACCAGGACAGATCCGCCCGCATCGGATGCGCAGTAGACAAGAGGACACAGCAACGCCAGTAACACGGCTAGTCTTTTCATGGCAGTGCTCCGTTACCAGACAGAAATCCGCCCACAACGCTCAATGCCGCACACCACCTATAGGCCGCCGAACCCCGATTCCTGACAACGAAACTGGACATTTTCTGGAAATCAACTCTCCAGAGGGGGATTGATAGCTGGCTGGCTGAAAGGACAAGCGACCCCTCTCCTGTGGGCTGCCGACCCCTCCCGAATGCGTTGGAGGCGGGCCGCGTGGGAAGTGGGGTCGCAAGCCGCAGGCGATCCAGGGCCTTGATGGGCGGCCGCGCGCCGCTTCTCCAGAACTTCCACGGCCCTGCCCGAGATGCCGGATTCGAGGGAGGCGCTACTCGTTCGCTGAGGTGCTAGGCCGCCCGCTTTCTCCGTCGCCACCAGCCGGCGGCCATGCCGAGGGCTCCGAGTAGCGACCAGATGATGAGGGTGGAGGGCTCGGGGATGGGCGTGATCGAAGCGTCCAATTGAGTCCAGTCTCGATTGCCGGTGTCGTTGCGGTTGGCCACCACGAAATCGACCACCTGGCCGGCGGACAGCGTCACCGCGCCTCGATAGTGGCTGGTGTCGCCGAGGCCAACCACGAAGTCATCGAAAACCAGACCGCCATCGGCGACGACATACGTGAACACGTCCACTCCCCGCGTATCGATCGCCGTGAACGTCGCGTCCACCTCATAGACGCCGCTGGAGGGAGCCCTCCACCTTACCACGGCCGCGAGGTCTTCGATCTCGGGCACGTTCCCCGGATGCAGTATCCCTTTTCCTGGAGGCACGATTGGCCACCAGAAGGGCTGGGCCGAAGGGGTGTTGTTCTTGCCGATGCTGGGCAGGCCGTTTGCGAAGAAACGCTTCAATTCGACCCAGCCCGACAAGGCCCAGAAGTCAATGTTGTCGAGGTGGGGGTTCCAGTTCATCAGCGTCAAGTCGGTAGAGGCGGGCGTGGTCCGATACCCGTACGACCAGAACGTATTCGGGTTAGCGCTGGGAGTGAAATCGTTGGCAAAATCCCAGATCGGCGTCCCGAAGCCCGCAACGGGCAAGAGGAGGCTTGCGATGGCGGCAGCAATGGACATCCTAAGCATGTGGTATCTCACGATCGCTCCCTTTTCCAAGAAAGGCTCTCTGATTGTTGGGCGAGCCCTCCGCACTCCTCGCAAGAGACACCATTTCCCTGGGGGAGCGGAAACGCAACGCCTCCAATACATACACCCACCTATAGGCCGCCGAACCCCGATTCCTGACAAACAAGATAGGAGTTTCCTCGGAATCAGCTCTCCAGAGGGGGTCATGGGGGCAGGTCGGAGTCTGGGACAGGGGTTGCAGGTCCGTAGGCGACCCTGACGACGTTGATGGCCGGCCCGCGCCCCCCTAATCTGATGGGGCCCCGGCCCCGATGGGCTTTTCTCGTGCCCTACGCAGCGTCGGGCGGCCGGGGTGGGGTTAGGCCCCGAACTTGGCCAGCCGGCCGGCATGGGCCAGCGCCAGCGGCATGAGGTAGATCGCCTCGAAATGGCCCAGACCGCCGCAGTTCGCCTGCGTCTCGCCGAACCGCGTGCAGCCGTCGGGCCGGCAGGTCGAGGCCGACAGCAGCACGGGCACGGGATGCCAACTGTGGCTTGCCAGCGCCGCCGGCGTGCTGTGGTCGCCGGTGACGATCAGCACGGTCGGCCGCAGCGCCTCCACCCGGGGAACCACCGCGTCGAACTGCTCGATCATCTTCACCTTCTCGGCGAAATTGCCGTCCTCGCCCCGGCTGTCGGTGTACTTGAAGTGGACGAAGAAGAAATCGTAGTCGTTCCAGGCTTGGGCCAGCACGTCGATCTCCTCGTCGAGCGAGTGCGGCTGGCCGACGGTCTCCATGCCCACGAGCCGGGCGAGTCCCTTGTACATCGGGTACACGGCAATGGCGGCGGCGTTGAGCCCGTAGACCTCCGGGAACGCCGGCAAGGCGGGCTTCACGGAGAACCCCCGCATGGTCAGGCCGTTGGCCTTGGGCTGGCCGGCGAGGATCTTCTCCGCCTGGGCGATGAACTGCCTGGCGAGGTCCGCGGTCCGCTGGCTGGAGGGCTCGGCGGCGACCGGGTCCAGGGGCGGCACGCCCGTCTTCTGCGGATCGGTGTCGCCGACCCGGCCGCCAAGCCCTTCCCCCCGGAAGATGACGGCGAAGCGATGCTCCTGGACCGGCTCGACAAACAGCTCCACGCCGGGGATCTTCACCTGACGAAGCCGGATGGCCAAGGGGGCGCTCTGGTCGGTCGGGATCCGGCCTGCGCGGCGATCCTTGATCGTTCGATCGGGGTTCAACGTGACGAAATTGCAGCGGATGGCGACGTCCTGGGGCCCGACCTCGAACCCAATGCCCGTGGCCTCGAGCACCCCGCGGCCGATGACGTATTTCAGCGGGTCGTAGCCGAACAGGCCGAGGTGGCCGGGCCCACTGCCGGGGGTGATGCCCGGCTTGATCGGATACATATTGCCCAGAACGCCTGCTTTAGCCAGTCGATCGAGGTTTGGGGTTTGCGCTGCCTCCAGCTCGGTTGGCCCACCTGGTTCGAGGGGTAATCCCCCAAGTCCGTCGGCGATCAGCAGGACCAGCTTCGAGTCGTTCCTGGTCCACAGAGTTCGTACCAGGTCTTGGATATCCATGGTTGCCATCCTTCTGCCTCATGTGGGGTATGGGACCGGCGCTTGCCTGCCAACCTGCGAACAGACCTCCTTGGTAGCAGATGGATCGGGTGTTGGACAAGTGTTGGGAGGTGCGTGGCGTGCGGCCCGAAGACTGCCACCCGGCCTACGGAGGTGTTCCCAGGGGTCCCCCTTGGCACCGTGCCGCCATGCGGTTATCCTCGATGGATTACGTACCGGTTGGCTGCCTGGGGCGGCGTTGGAGGGTTTGCGCAGTCATCGGGCAGCGTCCGACTGCCAAGAGCAACAAGCAACACGGCTTCGACCTGCGGGCCGGCCATGCCATGAACCACCCAGCCGCGGCACCGCTGAGCTACGATTTCTCCGGGGCGATCATTCCGCACACGGGGCTGGCACCCGGCGACCTCGCCGGGCTGGCACCCGGCGACCTCGCCGGGCTTGCTCCCCGGCTGGAGAAGGCCCGGGCCGACGTCCGGGACGACCTCAAGCTGCTACGATCGGACAAACCGATCCCCGATTACAAGCAGCCGCTGGACGTGGGTTTCCTGGACCAGCCCGAGCGGCTCCTGGGCGAGCGCCGCCAGGAGTTGGACGAGATCCTGGCAACCGCGGCCCGGCTGAGAGAGCAGGTCGACCGGGTCGTCGTCCTGGGCGTTGGCGGCTCGTACATGGGGGCGCGGGCCCTGCTGGAGGCGCTGTGCCACCCCTATCACAACGAATTGCCGCGGAAGAAGGGCCCGCCCAACGACAACGCGCAGGGGGGGCTGAAGGGGGACAAGGCCAAGGAAGAGCGGACGGCGCCCAGGGTCTACTTTGAAGGGGACAACGTCGACGCCTCGATCGTCGCCGGCCTGCTGGAGGTGCTCGAGCGCGACGGCGGTGACCCCTGGGCGGTCATTCCCATCAGCAAGGGGGGCGGCACGCTGGAGACCATGGTCGCCTTTCGCCTCTTCCTCGACGCCTTGCTCCGCCGTTATGAGAACGACCTGGCTCGGGTGCGCGAGCTGGTGGTGCCGGTCGCCGGGGAGGCTTCCCACGATGGCGTCAAGGGGAAGCTCCTCCTGATTGCCGAGGCGCTCGGGTGCCAGCCGATCTTCGCGGTCCCGGAGCCGATCGGCGGTCGGTTCTCGATCTTCACCGCGGTGGGGCTCCTGCCCGCCGCGGTCCTGGGAATCGACGTCGTCCGCCTGCTCGAGGGCGCGGCGGCGATGAACGAGCGGTTCCGCGGCGCACCGGTCGGCAACAACCCGGTGCTCGACTACGTCGGCGTCTGCCACCTGATGGAGGACTACCACGGGGCGAACATCCGCGTGCTGGCGACGTGGGGGAAACGCCTCGAGGCGGTCGGGCTGTGGTACGATCAGCTCCTCTCCGAGAGCCTCGGCAAGCACAAGCACGGGGCCACGCCGCTGACGGTCGTCAACAGCCGGGACCTCCATTCCCGCGGACAGCAGCACCAGGAGGGCCCCCGCGACAAGCTCATCACCAACCTGATTGCCCACGCGGGCTCGGCGGGCCCTGTGGTGGAGGTTCCCCCCTCGAAGTTCAACCAGGACGGCCTCGATTGCCTCGTGGGCAAGACGCTCCCGCAGATCCTCGAGGCGAGCTTCCGGGGCGCGAATGAGGCCTATCGCGACGACGGCCGGCCCACGGCCACGATCCGCTTGCCGGCCATCGACGAAACCTCGCTGGGCCAGCTCTTCCAGATGCTCATGCTCGCCACGGTGGTCGAGGGACGCCTGATCGGCGTGAACCCCTACGGCCAGCCCGGCGTCGAAGCCTACAAGCGGAACATGAACCGGATCCTGCGGGAAGAGAAGTAGGTCAGGCACCCCCGTGCCTGACACCGACACGGACCTACGTCTCAGCGCAGTTGTCAGGCACGGGGGTGCCTGACCTGCGCGTATCTGACGCGGATACGCACCGGCCATGGACCTCGATCTTCTCATTACCGGCGCGCAGATCGTCGACGGGACGGGCTCGCCGGCCGCCCCCGGGTGCCTCGGCATTCGTGACGGCCGGATCGTCACGCTGGCGGCCGATCGCTCGGCGGCAGCCCGGCGCAAGATCGACGCCGGCGGGCTGGTCGCGGCCCCCGGCTTCATCGACGTGCACACCCATTCCGATCTCATGCTCCTGGCCGAGCCCAACGCCCCGGCCAAGATCATGCAAGGGGTGACGACCGAGGTGATCGGCCAGGACGGCCTGTCCTACGCCCCGGCGACGGAGACCACCCTGGCGCACTTCCGCGAGGCGCTCAAGGCGCTCAACGGCGATCCCGACGGCCTGGCCTGGGACTGGCGGGGCTTGGGCGAGTTCCTCGACCGGTTCGACCGCCGCACCGCGGTCAACGTGGCCATGCTGGCCCCGCATGGGAACCTCCGGGCCATGGTCCTGGGCATGGAGAACCGCCCGGCCACCGGCGCCGAGCTGGCCGAGATGCAGCGCCTGCTCGACCAGGCCATGCAGGAAGGGGCCCTCGGGCTGTCGACCGGGCTGACCTACGCCCCGTGCAGCTTCGCCGACACGCGGGAGCTGGTCGGGCTGTGCCGGGTCGTCGCCCGGCACGGCGGCTATTTCGCGCCCCACTTGCGCAACTACGGCCCGGAGATGGAGGCGGCGGTCGACGAGGTCCTCCAGGTCGCCGCGGCCTCGGGCGCCCCGCTCCACCTCACCCATTTCCAGGCGTCGTTTCCCTCGGGGGTTGGCAAGGCCGGGCTGTACCTCGAGCGGATCGCCCGGGCACGGCTCCAGGGGCTGGAGATCACCCTGGACGCCTACCCTTACCTGGCCGGCTCGACGTTCCTGGCCGGCCTGCTCCCGACCTGGACGCACGAAGGGGGACCCGAGAAGCTCCTGGCCAGGCTGGCCGATCCCGGCACGCGGGAGACCATCCGCCGCGAGATGGAAGTGACCGGCTCCGACGGCTTCCAGAAGGTGCCGGCCCAATGGGACATCGTCGTCATTAGCGACGTCGCCGGCCGGCAGAACGCCGCCCTGGTGGGCAAGACGCTGGACCAGATTGCCCGGCTCCGCGGGCGCCCGCCGTTCGAGTGCTTCGCCGACCTGCTGGTCGAGGAGAAGCTCGGCGTCTCGTGCATCACGTTCATCGGCCACGAAGAGAACTTGCAGCAGTTCATGCAGGATCCGAAGTTCATGGCCGGCAGCGACGGGCTGTTGATCGGCGCCCGGCCGCACCCGCGGGCGTGGGGGACCTTTGCCAGGTACCTCGGCCGGTACGTCCGCCAACTGGGGGTCCTTTCGCTCGAGGAGTGCGTGCGCAAGATGACCTCGCTTCCGGCCTGGCGTCTGGGCCTGACCGACCGCGGCACCTTAGCCCCGGGCCAGGCCGCCGACGTGGTGCTCTTCGATCCGAGGGCCGTTCGCGACACGGCCACCTACGAGCATCCCCGGAGCCATCCGGAAGGCATCCCCTACGTGCTGGTCAACGGCACCGTGGTCAAGGACGACGGGCATCCGACCGGCGCGCTTTGCGGCCTCGCCCTGCGCCACCGGCGCGGTGCGTGACGCAGCACGCGGTTTCCCCGGGGGGGCCCCGGTTGCGGGGCCCTCGGGCAGCGCGTATCATGGCCGCCTGGGGCAGCGGTAGGCTGGGGCGCAGCCCCAGCTACAAATCTGGGGTAGGCTCGTGCGAGCAAGGAGCCCTACGCATGCCGTTGTTGGTCGTTGGATCGGTGGCTTTGGACAGCATTGAGACGCCGACCGAGACGCGAGAAAACGTGCTCGGCGGCTCGGCGGTCTATTTCTCCTATGCCGCCAGCTATTTCACCTCGGTGCGCCTCGTGGGCGTGGTCGGCGACGACTGGCCGGAGGCCCACACCGAGCTGCTCCGCTCGAGGGACATCGACACCGCCGGGCTGAAGGCCCTGCCGGGCACCAAGACGTTCCGCTGGCGGGGCAAGTACTTCGACGACATGAACACGCGGGAAACCCTCGACGTGCAGCTCAACGCCATGGGCCGGTTCGATCCGGTCCTGCCCGACGAGTTCCGCCGCTCCAAGTTCCTCTTCCTGGCCAACGGATCGACCGACTTGCAGTTGAAGGTGCTCGATCAGTGTCCCGGGGCGAGCCTCCGCGTGGCCGACACGATGGACCTGTGGATCCGCTCGCAGCCGGAGCAGTTGTCGGAGCTGCTGCGCCGGATCGACGGCCTGGTGCTCAACGACTCCGAGGCGCGCCTGCTGACCGGCGACGACAACCTGGTCCGCGCCGGGCACAAGGTCCGCGAGCGGGGCCCAAAATTCGTGGTCATCAAGAAGGGGGAGCACGGGGCGATGTTCTTCAGCCGGCACGAGACGTACGTGCTGCCCGCCTACCCCACCGCCCGCGTGGTCGATCCCACCGGCGCCGGCGACAGCTTCGCCGGCGGCATGATGGGCTACCTGGCCGAGCAGGACAACTTCGACCCCCGCACGCTCAAGGAGGCCATGGCCTACGGCATCCTCGTGGCCAGCTTCACCGTCGAGGATTTCAGCCTGGACCGGCTCCGCAAGATCGAGCGGGCCGACCTCGAGCACCGCATGGAGGAGTACCGGAGGATGTTGAGCTTTTGAGGAAGGGCTGGCGAGAATCGAGCACGTCCTCCTAAGATCCGCTGACGGCCTCCCGCGCAGTTCTCAATTCCTCGAGCGACGGCATGATTCAGGCTTGATAACTGAAGGCCCTTACTGTCTTTGAATGGAGGATAACCCATGAAGGTCATTATCGTTGGTGGAGTGGCTGGCGGTGCGTCGTGCGCGGCACGCCTGCGCCGGTTGGATGAGAAGGCAGAAATCCTCATGGTGGAACGCGGACCCTACGTTTCGTACGCGAATTGCGGGTTGCCCTACCATGTTGGGGGCGTGATTGAAAGAGAGTCGAGCCTCCTGGTGGCGAGCGAGAAGTTGTTCCGCGCGAACTTCGCCGTCGATGTGCGAACGAACTGCGAGGCGATCGGGATCTCGCCAAAGAACAAGACCGTGGACCTGCGGAATGTCGCGACCGGCAAGGTCACGACCGAGTCCTACGACAAGCTCGTGCTGTCGCCCGGGGCGCCTTCGGTCCATCCGCCGCTGCCGGGAATTGATCTGCCGGGGATTTTTCACGTGCGGACCGTGCCGGACGCGAGGACGATCCGTGAGTGGATTGAACGAGGCACGACCTTCCTGACCGGCATGTACAACTACTCCGGAATCCAGATGGTGAAGCCCGTCCGGCGTGCGGTGGTGGTGGGAGGCGGGTTCATCGGGCTCGAAATGGCGGAGAACCTGGTCCATCTTGGGTTCGACGTGACCCTCATCCAGAAGCCCAATCAGGTCTTGTCCCCGATGGACCCGGAGATCGCCTGCCTGGTCGAGGGCCATATCAAGAAACACGGCGTCAAGGTCGCAGCCAATGACGGCGTGGTCGGATTCAAGCAGTTGGAAGGGGGCTCGCTCGAGGTCCAGACCAGCTCCGGCAAGAAGTATCCGGCGGATATCGTGATTCTCGCGATTGGCGTCCGACCGGATACCACCTTGGCCAAGATGGCCGGGCTCGAAATCGGCGAGTGTGGAGGAATCCGCGTCGACGAGCACATGCGCACAAGCGACTCGGACATCTTTGCCGTCGGCGATGCCGTCGAAGTCAAGGACTTTGTGACCGGCCAGTGGAGCCTCGTGGCGCTGGCCGGGCCGGCAAACCGGCAGGGCAGGATCGCGGCCGATGTGATTGCCGGGCGTGATTCCCGTTACCGCGGCACCCAGGGCACCTCGATCATCGGGCTGTTTGGGGGTGCCGCCGCCTGGACCGGTGTCAGCGAGAAGACGCTCAAGAGACTCGGCGACCAGGACTACGAGAAGGTTTACCTCTTCCCGAATTCGCACGCAGGATACTACCCGGGAGCCAAGATGATCGGGTTGAAGGTCATCTTCCGGAAGTCCGACGGCCGGCTCCTCGGAGCGCAGGCGTTGGGCGAGGACGGCCCGGCGGTGGACAAGCGCATCAGCACCCTAGCCATGGCCATTCAGATGGGCGCGACGGTGTACGACCTGGAAGAAGCGGAGCTTTGCTACGCACCCCAGTTCGGCAGCGCGAAGGATCCGGTCAACTTCGCCGGGATGGTTGCCGCCGATGTCCTTCGTGGCGACATGCCGCTTTGTCATTGGGACTGCGTGGACGCCGCATTCCTCCTCGACGTACGCGAGCCGGTGGAACTGGCCGTGGAGTGCGTGCCGGGGGCGGTCAATATCCCGATGGGGCAGCTCCGTTCACGCCTCGGCGAACTCCCCCGTGACCGCGAGATCCTCGTCGTTTGTCGTTCCGCCCAGCGCGCCTACTACGCGACGCGCATCCTTTTGCAGAACGGGTTCAAAGCTCGGAACATCTCCGGCGGCATGCTGTCACGTTCGATGCTCATGGCAAGGTGAAGCGCAGTTGAAGAGTAGAGGACGTCAACGAGTGACATTCAGCAGCGTGCCGTTGAAAGGAGAAGCAAGATGAGCGCAACTGATGAATTCATGGACCCTCCGACCCTGGTTGCGCGTGTCAAAATGGGCGTCGAGGGCCTCAAGAAGAAGCCCGGCCTGATGAGAGCCGGCGTCGGGTACCTGCAGTTGGTTGCGGATTATCTGGAGGCGGCGGTCAATGCCAAGAAGGATGGGAAGCTCTTGGTGTTTCATGGCACCCAGATACCCACCGAGATCTTATATGCCATGGACATGGTTCCGCTCTTCAACGAGCTGTACTCCGTGGTGCTGACGATGATGGGCCAGCCCATCGGGGAACTCTACGACCTGTCTGCCGCAAACGGCCTGCCGACCGAGATCTGTGCCTTTAACCGGTCTATGGACGGCATGTTGCTGGCAGGTATTGCTCCCAAGGCCGACCTGGCCGTCTGGCACGGATCCTCCTGCGACAACACGCCCGCGTGTTTGCAGAGTCTGGCCAAGGTCCAGAACATTCCCACTTTCTTCATGGACCGGCCGTACAAGATCTTCTCGGACCATGCGGTCGCGTACTGGAAGAAACAGCATGAGGAACTGATCGCATTCCTCGAGAAGCACTCAGGCAAGAAGATGGACTACGACCGCCTGAAGGAGGCGGTAGATCTGTCCTATCGTTGTACCCAGCTCTGTCTCGAAATCGATCGACTCGCCGAGAGGGTCCCTTCCCCGATGTCCTGCGAGGCCGCGTTCGGCCCGTTTCTCGCTGCCCGGCAGTTTGGCGGACACCCGAAGGCCAATGAATACCTGGAGGGGCTGCGCGATGAATTGAAGGAGCGGATTGCCAATGGCGTTGCGGCTGCGAACCCGGAACGCTTCCGGTACATCTTCGACGTCTCCTGCCCGTATTTCGACATGGGCGTGCTGGAATTAGTCCAGAAGAAGTACGGAGCGGTGTGCTTAGGTGACCACATCGCGCGCTGGCGCGGAACGGCCGAATGGTTGACCGATCCCGAAGACCCCGTAGGCAACCTGGCCAACAAGCAGCAATTCAACTTGGGCAACGAGAACTACCAGCCCGGGGTGGAGTGGCGGGACCAGGTTCTCGAAATATCCCAACTGACCAAGGCCGATGCGGCGATCTTCTTCAACAACATAGGGTGCCGGACGGCGGCGGGCATGAGCCGGATCCTGAAGGACAACCTCGAAAAGCTGGGTATTCCCACGCTCGCCATAGACTGCGACATCCTCGACCCGACTTTTGCCCCGAGGGAGTCCATCGAGGAACAAGCGGACCGTTTCTTCGAAATGGTCGAAAACAGCAAATCATACAAGGAAAGGAGAAATCTGAAATGAACACACCATTCAAGGCATTGAGCGAAATGATCCGGCTGACTTCTCCCTTCCCGGAGAGCGTGACCGTCAAAGCCTGGAAGGCCCGGGCCAGGAGAATCATCGGCGTGGCTTACCTGGCCGTGCCGAAGAGATCATCCACGCAGCCGAGATGCTTCCGTTCCGCGTTTCAGGCGACAACGAGCCGTTGCCGATGGAACTGGCCGAAGCTTACGTTCTTTCTAACAACTGCTCCGTGTTGCGCGGCATCTGGCAGCAAGTCCTCGAGAACAAGTACCCCTTCCTGGACGGCATGGTGAATTCCCCGGTCTGCGATGGCATGCGCCGGTTGCATGACAACTGGCTGGAGTTCAAGAAGCTGCCCTACATGGACGTCATCTATTTCCCGCGCAGGGCTACCGAGGACGCGCTGCGGATGTATCTGACCGACCTCGAGCGGTGGCGGGAGAGGCTGTCCGAGTTCCGCGGGCAATGGATTCGTGACAACGAGCTGATCCGCTCCATCGCGCTGTACAACCGCACCCGAGACCTCATGCAGCAGTTCTACGAGCTGAGGAAACGGGAGCGCCCGCCGGTCACGGGAGCCGAGACATTGGAAATGATGAAGGCGGCCGGAAGAATGCCGCGCGAGCAGTACAACGAATTGCTCGAGCAGTTGCTGGATGAGATCAAGCGCTCCGGCCGCGAGATCAAGAAGGGCAAACGGCTGATGATCGTCGGCAACGATATCCACAATTCCAACTGGCTGGCTGCCCTCGAAGAGCTGGATGGCGTCGTGGTGACCGATGAGATGAACATCGGCACCCGCTGCTTCTGGGGGCAAGTGGACGCCAGCCTTCCCCCCATGGAGGGAATCGCACGCCACTACCTCTTCAATCGTCCCCAGGAGTCAATGATCTACTTGTCAAATCGCTTCGAGCACATCTTCAAAATGGCGAAGGAATACAAGGTGGACGGCGCGGTGTCCGAGATCGTCCGTTACTGCGCACCGCTCGAAGACGACAAGCCGTGGCTCAAGAAGGCGATGGACGAACGTGGCATCCCGATCATGGAACTGGACCTGGAGTACTGCGAGAACCCGAGCGGCCAGACGAAGCTGCGAACCGAGGCCTTCCTCGAGATGCTGCAGACCCGATAGGGACCGAGAAGCTATGAACATGGCTGCAGTAGCCGGAATCGACATGGGGGCGCTGTTTACCAAGGTCGTGATACTCGACGACGACAAGACCCTGGCGGCGGTCTGCCTGGACATCGGCGATGATTTTCAGACCGAGGCCGTTCAGGCCAGCAACGAGGCGCTCAAGCAGGCTGGACTGAAGCGCGAAGACGTCAAGCACGTGATTGCCACGGGCGCAGGCAACAAGCAGGTTCGCGCCGCCCTCGAGGAACGCTCGATCGAGGAGCGTTCGATCGCGATTTGCACGGCCAAGGGGGCCGCCTATTTCTTCCCGCAGGCCAGGGCGGTGCTCGATGCGGGGGCCGACAGTGTCACCGCCATGAGGCTTGCGGCCGATGGCTCGCTGGAAGCTTCGGCCGGCCACGGCAAGTGCGCGTCGTTCACCGGGCTGTTCCTGGACTACCTGGGCGGCATGATGCGGATCCCGGTGAACGACATGGGCGCCGAGGCGCAGAAAGCCACCGATCCGCAGGCGGTTGCCAGCAGGTGCGCGGTCTTTGCCGTGGCCGAAATCATCTCCCTCATTCACAGAGTCCCCGCCATCCCGGTCCCCGACATCCTGGCGGGCATCCACGAGGCGATGGCCAGTGGTCTGCATGGGGTGTCGCAGAAGGTGGGGATGCAGTCCGATGTGGTGCTGTGCGGAGGCGTGGCCAGGAACATCGACGTTGTCCGGCGGTTGGAAGCCAAGCTGGGGGCGCCGGTGTTGATACCCAAGGATCCGCAGATTCTGGGCGCCTTGGGCGCGGCCCTGTTCGCTCAGCAGGCACTGGCCCGAGCAGCACGCCTTCTTCCCGAGCCGCTCACGGGAGGAGGGGCGAAATGCTGACCATGGGACTCGATATCGGGTCGCGCAGCACCAAGTGCGTGATCCTGGACGACGGCCAGATGCTGACCTACGGGACCATCGAGACGGGGTCCGACAGTGTGAAGACGGCATACGCCGCCGTGGACGCGGCCGTCCATCGCCGGATCGAGTTGTGGGGCGAGTACCGCATCGAGCTGCCCGACGTCAGGACCGATCATCTCAAGATCGAGGACATGGCCTGCGTCATCGCCACGGGCTACGGCCGGGCGGTCGTACCCTTTGCCCACGGCACCATCACCGAGATCAGTTGCCACGCCCGCGGGGCTCAGTGGATGGTGCCGGGGGTCGCCAGCATTCTCGACATGGGCGGGCAGGACTGCAAGGCGATGCGCCTCGGTGAGCGAGGCGAGGTCACCAACTTCGTTCTGAACGACAAGTGCGCCGGAGGCACCGGGCGTTTCCTGGAGATCATTGCGGACGGCCTGAAAGTACCCCTGTTGAAGATTGGGGAGCTCTCGAAGAAAAGCACCAAGCACATCCACTTCGTCGCGGCCTGCGCGGTCCACGCCAAGAGAGAGACCCTGGCGATGATGAAGCAGGGGGAGAGCAAAGCCGACATCCTGGCCGGGCTGCACGAGAGCATCTCCGGGCGGGTGGTGTCGCTGGTGAAGCGGGTTGGACTCGCGGACAAGTTCGTGATCACCGGGGGCATCAGCAAGAACGTGGGGATGGTGGCTAAGATCGAGGAGAAGCTCGGCGGGCTCAAGGCCCACATATCTGCAGAGCCCCAGATTGCCGGCGCTGTGGGGGCAGCCCTGTTCGCCTTCGACCGGGCCAAGAAGAAGGTCACTTAAGCGAGGTGACGCATGCAGACAGATGATCCAAGCCAGACCCGAACAACGCGATGGCCCCAGCCAATGGCCGGTTTGCGCGGGATTCGTTGGGCTGATGTGCCGCGCGAGGCCTCTGCCGGCATCACCTTGGCGGCACTGATCATCCCGCTCAATATCGGCTACGCCCAAGTCGCGGGTTTGCCGCCGGTGACTGGCTTGTATGCGGCCATCATTCCGCTTGTAATCTTCGCCCTGTTCACCACTTCGCGCCATGTCGTTGGCAGCCCGGACGCCTCCATCGCCGGACTGGCGGGAGCAGCCCTGTTGGCCTTCGCCGCACCGGGGGACTCGCTTCGTCTCCAGTATGCTGGGGCGCTGGCCGTGATGTGCGGTCTGTTGTTCTGTGTCTTTTGGTGCTTCCGGCTGGCGTTTCTCGCCAATTTTCTCTCGCGGGCCGTGCTGGTCGGCTTCATATCCGGTCTGGGTATCGAGGTGTTTACCAACCAGGTCAGGAAGATCCTGGGGGCCTCGGTGGAAGGCGGACCGGAAGTCGCGGGACTTGCCATCCAGATCAGGGACGCCATGGCCGGTTCCCTTCAGACCGAGGGCTACCTGGTGGAGGTACTGGAGCTTCTGAAATCGATTCCGCGTGCCAACCTGTACTCGGTCGCGATCGGAGTGGGCGCCTTTGTCATGGTGCGTCTATTGAAACGGTACGCGCCCCGAGCGCCGGGGGCTCTGGTTGCCCTGGTCCTGATGACGGCCCTTGTCGCCGCGCTTAACCTGAAGGAACATGGGGTGAGCGTGTTAGGCGAGATCCCCTCGGGACCGCCTATCCTCAGTGTGCCCGTCGTGCCGCCCGCAGATTACTTGCGATTGCTACCAGGCGCCATGGCCATCGTGGCGATCACGCTGTGCGAGGGCCTGCTGCTGGTCCGCCAATACAGCCGCAAGCACGGGTACAAGGCGGACGGCGACCAAGTGCTCTTCGCCTACGGCGTGGCCAATCTGGCGGCAGGGTTGAGCGGTGCCTTGGTAACGGGCAACAGTGCCTCGCGAACTGCGGCGATGGAGAGCGCCGGGTCGCGCAGCCAACTCCCGAGCCTGATTGCCGCAGCGACGATCGCCCTGGTCATGCTCTTCTTCACGGACACGTTGGCGTTTCTGCCCAACGCGGCCCTGGCTGGGATTGTGGCCAATGCCGTGTTGTCGCTGATTGAAGTGAAGGAGCTGCGAGAGTTGTACCAGATGCGCCGCAGCGAGTTCTGGATTGCCGTTGTCTGCCTGCTGAGTGTGTTGGTGTTGGGGCCACTGCGGGCCGTCATCATTGCCTTTCTGCTGGCGACCATTGATGTCATTCGGCGTGCCTCCAGGCCCGGCACTTGGGTATTACGCGAATCGCGAGACGGCAGCCATTTTGTTCCCACGGAGACAATCACCGCGCCCGATGAATCCGGACTAATCGTCTATCGCTTCGGATCGCCGCTGTACTTCGCCAACGCCAATCTGTTCTTGGAAGAAGTCGAGAAACTGGTCACGCAAGGTCCCACACCGATCCGATGGTTCGTGCTGGACGCGGAAGCGATGGTTGACATCGACGCCACGGGCGCGGAAGTGCTGCACCAGGTCCTCACGTTGCTCGCCAACCGAGGTGTGACCTTTGCGGTGGCCCGGGCCAACCCTCAACTACCACCCCTATTGCAGCGTTATCATCTGCTTGAGTTGATTGGGGAGAACCGGCTTTATCCTACGAACCGCCACGCCGTCGCCGCCCTTCGTCAGACCGAATGAACCATGGATGCAATCGTAGAAATCCTATCTCGTGGGGTCGAGCAGCTCCTTGGACGGGCGATCGGGCCTCTGCAATTTCGGCTGGTCGTGATGCCGACCGTGGTTACGATTCTGGCGATTCGAGCCGGCTTGAGGGACGCCCGGGAAGGACAGCCGGCGTTCTTGTGGGGAATCATCAGCAACCCAACGGAACGGCGCAGGCGTCTTCTCGCGGGGTGGAAGGACATCACCAGGATTTTCATCGTGGCGATCGTGCTGGACACGGCGTACCAGCTCATGGTCTTACGGGCGTTCTACGTCGTGCAGGCGCTGATCGTGGCCGTGGCGTGCGCCATTGTGCCGTACGTCCTGTTTCGCGGTCCAACCGCCCGACTGGCGCGCCTCCTTTCCGGGAAACAGGCCGGGCCAACGAGCAACGCGGCGGCCGCCGAGACAACGGAGAATACCGAAGAGAGAAAGAACCCCATAACAAATCCAGGCGACCGGGCCTGACTCAAAAGGAAACTGCCATCACCGCCGGTCTGGTGATGCGCAACAAAACGGAGAAAGCGAAATGACTACGTCAACAGCGAGTTCAACGGCATAGGTGAAAGCCGACAACGCACGGATCGATCGGCTGAAAGAGCAGCTCAGGAGCACTCCTGCTGAGGTTGATTTTGAGCGGATCAGGATCATGGAGGAAGTTTACGCGGCGACTGAAGGCGACCAGAATATCATGCGTCGCGCCAAGTTTATGGCCACCTTGCTGGAGCGGAAAAAGATTTACATCGACGACAACCTCTTCGTGGGCAGCATGGCAGGCACCGTCAACGGCATCTACACGTATCCGGAATGGAACATCGATTGGATGAAGGACGATAAGACCGTTGAAAAATGCAAGGACCCGGTGGACAAGAAGGCCAACCAGTGGGCGCTCGATTACTGGGAAAAGCGCGCGCTGAAGCCCCGCACGCTGGAGATCTTCGAGAAGAAGTATGGTTTCGATGCGAAACCTTGCTTCGAGTCCGGATTTATCATCAGTTTCTTTGACTGGCCGGGTGGTGGAGGCAACCTGAACTACCCCAGAATTTACAACCATGGCCTGGCCGCCATGATCAAGGAAGTCGAGGAGCGACAGGCGGCCCTCGATATGCGCCTGCCCAACGCCAGCAAGCTCTACTTCTATGAAGCCAGCCTCATCATCATGAGGGCCATTGTGCGCCTGTCTCATCGCTATGCCGAACTGGCCAGGGACATGGCGGCCAAGGCGAAGAACGGGACCCGCAAGGCGGAGTTGATCGCGATTGCCGAAACCTGCGAATGGGTGCCCGAGCATCCGGCCCGGAACCTGCGGGAAGCCATCCAGACACACTTCTTCTGTCACCTCTGTGCGGAACCCGAACAGGTCGGCTGCGGTTACTCCGAGGCCTATCTGGGCCAGAACTTAGAGCCCTACTATCAGCGCGACAAAGCGGCCGGACTTATTGGGCCGGAAGATGCAACGTTCATGCTCCAGAATCTCTTCATCAAGCTGAACGAAATCGGCTATTACTTTGGAGAGAAGGTCGCCTTGCAGAACTCCGCCGACCTGGGTCAGAGCATCTCACTCGGAGGCTTTACCGAGGATGGGGAGGATGCCACCGCGGAAATGGACTACCTGGTCCTGGATGCAGCGAAGTACCTGCATTTGCCGCAGCCTCCGCTGTCGTGCATCTACACGGAGAGGATGAGCGGCAAGTTCCTGGAGAAGGTCCTCGACGTCATCGGCACCGGAGTCGGCATGCCTCAGTTCGTGAATGGCAATGTGATGATCAAACGGGCCCTTAATATGTTCGCTGACTCCAAGAAGGGCCTCACCTTGGAAAAGGCCAGACGCACATGTGTCGGCGCCTGCGTGGGTTCATACATTCCCTACGAAACCGGTCATCCGACGGAAGGGCAACCCAACCTGGGGAAAGTCATCGAGTTGATGATGAACAATGGTTTCGATCCCCGCACCAAGCAGCAGCTCGGACCCAAGACCGGCGACCCCGAGACCTTCAAGACCTTCGAGGAACTCTACGCGGCATTCCAAGAGCAGATTAACTTCAATGAGGAGGTCCTTCGTCGTGGCGCTTGGATCGCCAGCATGCTGTGCGCTGACTTCCTCCCGGTTCCCTGGCGCTCGCTCCTGACCGGGGGCTGCATTGAAACCGGCACCGAGGTGTGGAATGGAGGAGCCAATTACTACACTACGGCTCAAATCGTTGTCGGTGGCGTTGACGCGGCCAACTGTCTCATGGCGGTGAAGAAGTTGGTCTATGACGACAAGAAGATCACCATGGCAGAACTCAAGAAGGCGCTGGCCGCAAACTTCGAGGGGAAATATGAGAAGGTCAGGAAGATGTGCTTCGAGGACGCGCCCAAGCATGGCAACGACATTCCGGAAATGAACCGGATGACTCACAGGGTGTACGAAAGCATCTTGACGGCTTTCAATAGTGTCGACGGCGGTGGCAACTACCTCAGCAAAGACATCAAATCCACGCCTGATTGCTATACCAAGAGCATCCACAACCTGATGGGGATGGTGACCGGGGCGCTGCCGAACGGCAAGAGAGCCGGAGTGGCACTCACCGATGGAAGTCTGTCGGCCATGCCGGGCACCGATGTCAACGGGCCTACCGCGCTCGTGATGTCTGCGGCGAAAAGTCAGGATGCCATCAAGTACACTGCAACGCACATGAACATGAAACTCCCGCCTGATCAGTTGAAAACGCGCAAGGGCCGGGACAATGTGCTGCGTCTGGTCAAGACCCTGTTTGATAACGATGGCTACCACATCCAGTTCAATGTCCTGGACACCGCTATCCTCCGGGACGCCCAGAACCACCCGGAAAATTACCGTGACCTCGTGGTGCGGGTAGCCGGTTTCAGTGCGTTCTTCACCAAACTGGCTAAGGGCGTGCAGGACGAGGTTATCGGGCGCACGTTGCAATCGTTCGACGGTCAACAGTGCTGAAATACAACGGAACCGGTACGGCGTGGCGTTGCGTCACGCCGTGCCGGACGTTCGTTAACTCGTACGACAAGCACGGAAGGTTGGAAGGTTATGAATACTGAAAGAAGACGCCTTAACAAGAAAGGTGCATTATGAGTATCGAAATAGGTCATGGCAGTTTCCTGAGACGCATTGCCATCCACACGGGAGCCGGCTTCGTCCCGGGGATGAATGCCGTGGTGATGGGTGCGGCCCTGGCGGCGGGCAAGTTGGGATGGGAGTTGGTCGGCATCCGGGATGGGTTCGACGGGTTGCTGCACCCGGAACGCTATCCCGATGGCGGACTGGTGCCGCTGAGCCCCCAACTGGTCGAGAACCTGGATCCGGCCGCCGCGGGGCTCCTGGGCCAATCGGCCCGCGTGGATCCGTTTCATGTCCGCCAGATCGATGAAGACGAAATGGTTGAGGAAGTGGACATGTCCGATGAGTTGTTGAATCGGCTTCGGGCAGAAGGGATCGACGGGTTGATTTCCATTGTGGGCGGCCAGGGGCTGACGATTCTCTACAAGCTCCATCGCAAAGGGCTCAATTCGGTCTGCGTGCCCCGCTCGATCGAGAATGATGTTGCCGCCACCATGGTTTCCTTTGGCTTCAACAGCGCGCTCAGCTTCACCATCGAAATGCTCGACAAGGCCCGTCAGGCGGCCCAATCTGCCCGCAAGATCGCAGTGGTCGAGGTTCTGGGTCAACAAGCCGGCTGGATTGCGCTGCAGGCGGGCATTGCCGTCTGTGCCGATGCGGTGCTGATTCCCGAGGTTCCCTGCGATCTTCGTGTCGTGGCAGCGCGGTTGAAGGACAAGATCACCCCTGGGCGGCGTTACGGACTGGTGGTGGTGGCCGAGGGGGCAACGCTCGTCGAACACTCGCCGGCCCAGGCACAGCCATCCACGCTCAAAGCTTCTCTGTCGCCGTTGGCAACGGGTGACGCCAGCGACCACGTCATTCAGCGATCGGGACAGGCCGCCGAGACCGTGGCCCGCGGGCTGCAGTTGCTGATCGCCGAGGAGACCTTTCCGCTTGTCCTGGGTCCCTGGGTCAGGGGCGGCGTCCCCACCGCTGTCGACCGCCAGCTAGGGCTGTGTTACGGGGCTGGGGCGGTACGGGCCATGAAAGCCGGCAAGTATGGGGTGATGGTGGCTTTTCAGCCGCCAGACATCAAGTTCGTGCCACTGGCAGAATCGATCAACAAGGTCAGAACGGTGCCCGCGGACAGCGAATTCATCCAGATCGCCCGCACACTGGGCATCTGTCTGGGGAGGGAACTGTGATGAATCAACCCAACAAGCCATCCGCTCTGACTGGAACCGTCCTGAATATCCAGCGCTATTGCAGCCATGACGGTCCGGGCATCCGCACGACCGTTTTCCTCAAGGGCTGCTCGCTGCGCTGCAAATGGTGCAGCAATCCCGAAAGCATCGCCCGGAAGCCGGAACTGTCCTACGACTCCAAGAAGTGTACCGGCAAGAAGGAATGCGGCGTCTGTCTGAAGTCGCCCTTCCCGGAAGGCGCGTTCTACGTCGTGGACGGCGCCGCCGATGACAAAGTCAAAGTCAACTGGCATCTGGCCATGGATTGCGACGAGGCATTGGCTTCGCTCTGCCCGACGGGAGCGCTCGAGATCTTCGGCACATCGATGACCGTGGACGAGGTGCTGGACGAAGTGGAGAAGGACGCGTCTTTCTACCGCAATACGGGCGGTGGTATCACTCTGAGTGGCGCTGAGTGTTTGCTGCAACCGGACTTTAGCGCCGCATTACTGGCCGGAGCGCACGAGCGCGGCTTCAATACGGCGATCGAAACGGCGTGCAACGTTCCTTGGCGGTTCGTGGAACAGGTGCTGCCCCACGTCGATACGGTGCTGCACGACCACAAGCTGACGATCCCGGAGCGGCACAAGAAGTGGGTCGGCGTGAGCAACGAGCGGATCCTGGAGAACTTCAAGAAGGCCTACGAGACGTTTCCCGACGCGGACTTTATCGCTCGCACGCCGCTGATTCCCGGCATCAATGCCGACGAGGAGCACATCCGGGCGGTCCTGGCGTTTATTCGCCCGCACAAGAACGTGATCGACTACGAACTGTTGCCGTATCACCGCTTCGGCTTGGGCAAGTACGAGTTGTTGGGCGAGGTGTACGAGCTGGACGACTACAAGACGCCATCCGACGATCTGGTCAAGCACTTGCAGGCCATCATCGACGAAGCCTTTGGCCGTAGCGGCCAGGAATCTGAGGGAGCCAGATAATGTCAGAAAACATCTACGAACGACTGGCGGCTGCGCTGGATGCACTTCCTCATGGCTTTGCCAGGACGCCTTCCGGAGTGGAGCTGCGCCTGATCAAGATGGCGTTCTCGCCGGAGGAGGTCTGGCTTGCCGGCCAGTTGACCCGTTTCCCCGAGACCGCGGCCGAGATCGCGGCCCGAGTCGGCCGTGATGTCGCCGAAGTTACGGCAACACTCGAGAGCCTGATACCGCGGCGCCTGGTTCGCCTGGACTCACCCGGGATGGCAGCTCCCGGTCTGACGCCTCAGGCGGAGGGCGAGAAGAGGTACCGGCTGGGCCCGTTCCTGGTTGGCTGGTACGAAGCCAATATGCGGCTGCTGGACAAGGAATTTGCCGAACTCTTCGAGCAGTTCGTGATCGAGGGCGGAGGCGAACGGATCCTTTCGCCGCGACCCGGCGTGCTGGGCGTGGTTCCGGTGCGGGGCTCGCTCAAACCTGAGTGCCTTGAGCGGGAGCCTCACCTTGATATTGATGCTCATTTCCAACGGCACGAGCGCTTTCTGTTGATTGATTGCGTGTGCAAAAGGGAGAGGGAGGTATTGCACGGCCACAGTTGCCATCTGCCGATGAAGCGTTGTGGATTCGTAGGGCTTCCACCTCAGACCCCACTCGGGGAAAACGTGATTGGCCGGGAGGAGGCGTCAAAACGCCTAGGTGAATTCGAGCAGATGGGACACGTTCACCTCGCGTTCTATGGATTCACCATGGGAGCGGAGACTCCTCAGTTCGTCGGCACGTGTAACTGTTGCGTTTGCTGCTGTGGAGTATTCGCCGGCAAGACTCTCGCCGGTCTGTCGGAAGGGCCGCAGAGATCGAACTACCGCGCCGTCATTGATCCGGAAGCTTGTATTGCCTGCGGCGTGTGCATCGAGCGTTGCCCGGTGGACGCCATCGCGGAGGATGAGAATGACCAGTCGAAGGTAGACCGGCCCAAGTGTATCGGCTGTGGCGTGTGCGTGATCGGCTGCGCATCGAATGCGATCGAGATGGTGCCGGTATCTGCGGAGGAGTGGTTCCATGTTCCCTCGGGTATGATAGAATGGGAAGAGGTGCGTTTGCGGAATCTGGCAGCGACGAGGTAACTTTTTGGGCAAACAGTTGATCCAGGTGACCGGGTCTGGATTTCCATGAATCTGGCATTACCGCCGGTCCGGTGATGAGCAAAGGAAAAAACTGAGGAGACTAAGTATGGCTAACCAGGCAAAACAAAGCGGAGATCCGACAGCCTGCTCTCCGGGGGATCTCTCGACGACGAAAGTCAAAGAGACAACGTTCGAAAATACAAAACTGAACACGGTGAAGTTGGATTGGAAAGAGGTGTACTACACCAATTGTCCTCTCGTGTCCGCCAGCAATGTCGACCAGGAACTGGGCTGGACCAGGGAGGAGTACAAGAAGATCGGCGTGAAGTACGGCTTCTTGCGCTCCGTCCGCGAGAACGACTATTATCCGCACTACATCCACAACCTCGACAACCTCATCCGCTTCGGCGGTCTGTTCCCCCCCGTCCACGTTCAGGCGGACATCCGCCGGACCCGGCTCCTGGGGGTGACGCACGCACCACACGAAGGCGGCTGCATGATGGTGCGAGCCAAGGACAATATCTTTCGGATGGTCGAGCTGAAAGGAAAGAAGATCGGCCTCTCGAAGAGCATGAACCGGATCAAGAACGACTGGTGGCGCATCCAGGAGCACCAGGGCATCGAGCTGATGCTCCGGATGAACGGCATGACCATGGATGACGTCCAGATCGTGGAGTTCCCCTATGCGGACGACTGGTACAACGATCCCAAGATGCTGGACCCCATGGAGAACCCTTCGGAATTGTGGCTCAAGCGCGACCACAAGCACGACCTGGCCTTCCGTCCGTTGGAGACCGCGCTGGAAAAGGGCACCGTCGATGCGATCTATACCCAGAGCAAGCCCTTCCAGCATCTCCAGGAGGCGACGGGCAACTTCGCGGCGATCGAGGACCTCTCCCGGTATCCGGACTGGCGGCTGCAGGTGGCCAACATTCCGGCCCCCATCACGTGCAGCGATGTGATGGCCGAGAAGCATCCGGAACTCGCCGTCACGTTCATGAAAGGTATGATCAAGGTGGGGCGCTGGGCCAACGAGCACAAACACGCCGCGGCGGCGATCCTCGACAAGCAGACGTTCTACAAGGACGTCGAGGACACGTACGAAGGCATCAAGCACATCGACATGGTGCCGAACCTGTCGCCCCAGAACCTGGCCTCCGTGGAGATCGGCAAGGACTTCATGCTGAGCCACGGCTACATCAAGAACGACTTCGATGTGCACAAGTGGGCCGCACCGGAATTCCTCGAAGCTGCGGCGAAAGAACTGCTGGAGGAACGCTGGAAGAAGGTAACCGGGGACAAGCTGCCTGAGGCGTCTTCGCTACGGATCGGGTAGCCTGGAGAAAGCTCAGCGAAAGGCGTAGGCCTGCGCTACCGGGGATATCGTGCGCTAATGGCTAAACAGCCAATCCCTAATCCCTCACTCCTATGAAACAGCTCATCCGCACCTTCATCGCCGTGGAGATCGACGCCGCGATCCGCCGCGCGGCCGCAAGGCTCATCGAGCAGCTTCGCCCCGCCGGCGGGGACGTCAAGTGGGTCGAGCCGGACAACCTCCACCTGACGCTAAAATTCCTCGGCGACCTGGGGGCCGACGGCGTCGCCCGGGTGTGCCAGGCGGTGGCGCGCGCGGCGGCGGGCGTGCCGCCGTTCGAGATCGAGATCCGCGGCGCCGGGGCGTTCCCCAACGTGCACCGGCCCCAGACGATCTGGCTGGCGGCCGGCGAAGGGGACGACCAGATGGCCCAGCTCGCCGAGCAGGTCGAGTCGGCCCTGGAGCCGTTCGGCTTCCGCCGCGAGACGCGCCGGTTCCGGACCCATCTGACCATCGGCCGGTTGCGCCGCAACGGCGGCGGGACGGCCGGCCTGGGATCGGCCCTGGCACAGCAGGCCGCCTACGAGGCCGGACGCATGCCGGTCGAGGAGGTGGTGGTCTTCTCCAGCGAGCTCACCCGCTCCGGTCCGATTTACGAAGCCATGGGCCGCGCCCCACTGGGGGAGGAGGAGGATTCCAGGTCCAGGGGGCCTCGGTGACCCGAACCTCCCCCCAACCTCTCCTGTCCCGCCTTCCGGCCCAAAGAGAATACGGCCACGCTACGGGTCTGGAGGGTTAGTCGAATAAGTCACCGCCGAACGTTTTGTTGTCACCTTGATAGTTGGTTCCTCCGCTCCGGCCCTGCGAGCTGACAAAGGCTTTGGCCTCCCTTTCGCTCGAGAATTCCCTCATTTGGTTGGGGCGGTTCGAGACTCGGAAACGACGACTTCGGCATATGGAGATGCCGTTGCTGTCGGGGGGGGGCATTCTTCGACAATGAAATCACGCCAAGCGTCAAGACGATCACCACGGACTCTATCTGGCGAGTCTCCGGTGACATACCATCTCGCCGGACGGATCGGGAGGCACTCCTCATTTCCCCCGGCAGTAACGACTTCCTGCTCGGTGCGTATGGCATACCATTTGCCCGCGACCGGCGGCGGGCTGGGCGGCGGGCTGGACGACGAGCTGCGCGTCTCCGCCAGCGGCCTTTGACCCGGCGCGCTCGAAGACGGCGGGAGCCCCCCCGACTGAGGCTGTGCACCCCGATTGGCAACCTCTTGGACCTTCTCCGCCGATCCGAACAGCGCTCTGTTGAGTTTCTCACAGCCACTTACGGTGATCGCCCCCAGCGCGACCACAAGGACCAAAGACACGGGAACACGGGCACATCGAGAGCTCTTCATGCGACTGGCTCCTAGGAAAGAGCGGCCTCAAGAACACTCCGCCGAGCAAACAACGAGCCGCAACACCGGTCGCGCCACAGCCTCCAAGACACCGCTGTTCGAGATGCCCGAGAATCGGCTGCCGGGGCCTCTTGCTCCCGAACACTTCCCAGGAGGCAAGCCATACCCAGAGTTTGCAGGGCCGCACGAACGGGTGGGCTCTGACTGGCCATCTTACTCAAAGCGGCGCCCCTGTCAATGGGGTACACACGTCTCAAATGGGCCCTCTATCGACCTCCCCTCCCCTCCCAGCCATCAAGGGGAACCTGCTAGAATCGTGCATCGGTGTGCGAAGCGGTGCGGACTGCCCCCATTGGGAGGGGGTGGGACGTTTCGGCACCAATCCAGGCAACCAGGTCTTGAAGGAGCTGGTGGACGTGTGTATACTATACCGATGTCCACTTACGGAGGCGGGGCTGGGCCAGGGCGCAAGTCGGCCCGGCGAGACCCCATCCCTCAAGACCCAAGGAGCCTGCCCATGGTCACCACTGCCTGCAAGACAAGGATGAACCATCCCATGACCAAGAAGCCAATCCTAAGAGCGAAGCCCTCGGACGACGGGCCGAAGAAGCCGCTTTCCGCCGAGGCGGTGCTGGAGTCCCACCCGACGTTGAAGACCACGGTGGCCCAGATCGAAAAGCAGTTCGGCGAAGGGGCGATCATGGCCCTGGGCTCCGAGAAGTTCGCCAAGGTCGAGGGCATTCCCACGGGCAGCCTCTCGCTGGACATCGCCCTGGGCGGGACCGGGATTCCGCGGGGCCGGGTGGTGGAGATTTTCGGGCCGGAGTCGAGCGGCAAGTCGACGCTCGCGTTGCACGTCGTGGCCCAGGCCCAGCGCCTGGGCGGGATCGCCGCCTACATCGACGCCGAGCACGCCCTGGACCCCACCTGGGCGAAGAAGCTCGGCGTCGAGCTGGAGATGCTCCTGGTCAGCCAGCCCGGCAGCGGCGAAGAGGCGATGCAAATCACCGAGATGCTCATCAAGTCGAACGCCGTCGACGTCGTCGTGATCGACTCGGTCGCCGCCCTGGTCCCGCAGAAGGAGCTCGAGGGCGACATGGGCGATACCCACATCGGCCTCCAGGCCCGGCTCATGAGCCAGGCCCTGCGCAAGCTCACCGGGGCGATCGCCAAGAGCAAGACCGCCGTGCTGTTCATCAACCAGATCCGCGAGAAGATCGGGGTGATGTTCGGCACGCCTGAGACCACGCCCGGCGGCCGCGCCCTGAAGTTCTACTCCTCCTGCCGGATCGACGTGCGGCGGATCGGCCAGCTCAAGGAGGGGGAGGTGGTGGTCGGGCAGCGGGTCAGGGCCAAGGTGGTCAAGAACAAGGTCGCCCCGCCGTTCCGCGTCGCCGAGTTCGACATGATGCACGCCGACGGCATCAGCTTCGAGGCCGACGTCCTCGACATGGCCATGGCGCACAAACTCGTCAGCCGCGTGGGCGCCTGGTTCCGCTACGGCGATTTGCAGCTCGGCCAGGGCCGCGAGAAGGCCCGGCAGTACCTCAAAGAGAACCCCAAGCTGCTCGCAGAGCTCCAGCAGAAGGTCCTGGCCGCCGTGAACCTGGCCCCGCCGCCCGCCATCGCCGGCGGGTTCGACGGGTAGTTACGCCAGCTCGCGCCGCAGCGCCGGGTGGCACGGGCACCTTGCCCGTGGCTCGCCGCCGGGTGGCACGGGCACCTTGCCCGCCCGTGGCTCGCGCCGCAGCACTGGCGAGACGCCAGTGCCACCCGTGTTCGGCGCGGGTCTCCCGACCCCGCCGACACGCCCGACCGAAGGTCTCCTGCGTTGGGGTCGTCTTTTTCCCGCCGGCTGCCTCTATGCCAGCTCCGCCTCCTCCTGGTACTCGGGCACCGAGACCGGCCAGCCCAGGTTGGCTTGGACGTGCCCTGCCAGGGCGTCGCACGCCTCGGGCTCGCCGTGGGTGAGAAAGAGACGCCTGGCTGGGGTGCGAAACGCCCCAAGCCACCGCATCAGCGCCGAGCGGTCCGCGTGGCCGGAGAACCCGTGGATCTCGGCGATCCGGGCACGCACCGGAAGCATGCGCCCGTGGATTCGCACTTCCCGGTTCCCCTCGAGGATCTGCCGGCCCAGCGCGCCCCGGACCTGGTAGCCGACGAACAGGATCGTACACTCCGGCCGGGCGACGTTGTGCACCAGGTGGTGCTTGATCCGGCCCGCGGTGCACATGCCCGATGGGGCCATGATGATCGCCGGCTCGCGCAGGTCGTTGATCGCCTTCGACTCCTCCACGCTGCGGCAGAGCTTCAGGCCCGGGAAGCGAAGCGGCTGGCGCCCGGAGCGGATCAGCTCCCAGGTCTCGTCGTCGTAGCACTCGCGGTGGCGCTCGAAGACCTCGGTGGCCTCGACGGCCATGGGGCTGTCCAGAAACACGGGGACGCGGGGGATGGCCTTGGCCTCCATGAGCCGGCTCAGGTGGTACACGAGCTCCTGGGCCCGCTCGATGGCGAAGGTCGGCACGACGAGGTTGCCGCCCGCGTCGATCGTCTGGCGGGCGATCTCGCCCAACTGCGTCTCGACGTCCTCCCGCGCGCCGTGGTCGCGGTCGCCGTAGGTCGATTCCATGATCACGTAGTCGGCCTCGGTGAACAGGGTGGGATCGCGGAGGATCGGCTTGCCCCACTGGCCGACGTCGCCGGAGAAGAGCACCCGCCGGCTCGATCCGTTCGAATCGACCTGGAATTCCACGTTGGCCGAGCCGAGGATGTGCCCGGCGTCGTGGAAGGTGGCTCGCACGCCGCGCCCCAGGTCCAGCGGCTTGCCGTAGTCGACCTTCTGAAGGTGCGGCAGCGCCCGTTGGGCGTCCTTGACCGTGTACAGGGGGATCTCGGGGTGTGGCCCCCGGCGTCCCTCCTGGCGGTGCCGCTTCTGCTTGTAGGCCGCGTCCTCCTCCTGGATCTGCGCCGAGTCGCGAAGCACGATCTCGACCAGGTCGACCGACGCGCCGGTGGCGTACACCGGGCCGCGAAAGCCCTCCCGGACCAGGCGGGGGACCAGGCCGCAGTGGTCGAGGTGCGCGTGGGTGAGCACGACGGCGTCGATTTCCCTGGGCGGGACCGGGCTGGGCTCCCAGTTCCGGTCCAGGTGCTCGCGCTCCTGGAACATGCCGCAGTCGACGAGCACCCGCACCCCGCCCGCCTCGAACAAATAGCGCGAGCCGGTGACCTGTCGATTGGCGCCGAGGAATTGGATTTTCACGAGGAATATCCTTTCGAGGTCGTGGAACCATGCCGCCGCCCGTCCGGCGGCTGCCGCCATCATAGCGTCTTGCCGCCGATGGGACAAATAGAGGTTCAGCAACCCGCCCTCGCCTGACTTGGGTTGACTTCGCCGCCCGCCCCGGAAACGCGGGCAGCGACCCGAAGACTCCCAAGATCGCGTAGCTGCCGTTTCAGCAGTCCCGACTCCCGCAAACGGGAGACGGGCCGGAATGAGTCTCAACGGAATACGGGAGGCTTGAGTTGAACTGATCTGTCAATCTCGCCGTCGAGCCTTTGCGCGGCGTCGGCATCCGGCCGCCCCTCCCGCAGAAACTCGACGAGCCTGTGGGCGTGATCGAGGTTACCGCCGCAGAGGACGAAAGCCTTCTCGTACAACTCGCCTGCCTCCTTCAGGTTCTTTCGTGCCATCCATAGAAACTGGGCAAAGTTGCCGATGTGATAAGCGTCGGAGGGAGCCAACTGGACCGCGTTGCGGAACAGTTGCTCTGCTCGATCCGGGTCGCGATTGGTATCAAGAAGGAATTTGGCGGTATCGCCGGCAATGTGGGCGGAGCAAGGGTCCAGCTCCAGGGCCCTGTTGTACAATGGCTCGCATTCGTCGGACCTATGGAGGGCGAAGTGCAGCAAGTTGGCCAGGTTGCACAGTAGCAGGGCGTTCTTCGGATCCAACTTCTGTCCTTCACGGAGGATCTCTTCTGCCCGAGCGGCGTCATCGCGCACCTCGTAGACGCACTTCGCGAAGCGCACCCAAATGCCGCCATTCTTGGGATCGAGTTCGACCGCTCTCGAATAGAGACTCTCCGCTTCATCAGGCGCTCTGCGTACTTCGTGCATGAACGTGGCGAAATTGGCAGTGTGGTAGGCGTCCTTGGGATTCAACTCGACCGCCTTGCGGTAGAAGCCTTCCGCCTCATTGCGGTCTCCTCCGGCAACATGCAAGAGCCTTGCGAGGTTGCCGAAGTTGTCCGCATGGCGGGGATCGAGTTCGATCCCCCTTCGATAGAGCTTCTCGGCCTCGCGCCAATTCGCTCGCACATAGAAAAGGAGACTCGCGTAGCTGCCGAGGTTGTGCGCGTCGTTGGGATCGGCCTCCAGAGCCCTGCAGTACAGCCCCTCCGCCTTGTCGGGGCGATCGCGTACAAGGTGCTGGAAGCGTGCATAGTTGCCGAGGTGATAGGCGTTGCAGGGGTCCAGTTCGATGGCACGACGATAGTGCTTGTCCGCTTCCTCCGCTTTCTTGGCTTTCTCCTCATCCTCCGCATCCGCGAGTCGCTCGTCGAGGAGCTTTGCGAAGTCGCCGACAAGGTCGGCATCGGTGGCGGCCAGGGGCACTGCCTTGCGGTAGAACTCTTCTGCTTCAGGCAACGCCTTTCGCACGTAGTGCAGGAACCTGGCAAAACCGCCCACCACGGCCACATCATAGGCCAAGACCGGGAGGACTTCCCGGTAAAGGCTCTCCGCCTCGTCGGGGTTCCTCCCCGTCTCATGCAAGAACCTCGCGAAACTCGCCAGGGTCTCCGGAAAGCGAGGGGACAGTTGAATCGCTTTCCTGTACAGCCTTTCCGCGTCGTCCCGATCACCGCGCACCTCGTACAGGAAGCGGGCGAAATTGGCCGTGTGATAGGCATCGGAGGGATTCAATCTGAGGGACCTGCGAAAGAGGCGTTCCACTTCGTCCGGGTCTCTTCCGAGCTGCCGCAGCAACTGTGCGAAGTTCCCCAAGACGTCCGCATTATCAGGCCCGACTTCCATCGCCCTCCGATACAGCCTCTCCGCTTCCACCCAGTTCTTCCGCACGTAGTGCATGAATCTCGCGAAATTGCCCACGTGGTACGCGTTCCCCGGATCCAGTTCAATGGCTCTTCGGTAGTAGGTCTCTGCTCGGTCTGGGTCCTTCATCTCGTAGTGCAGGAGATTGGCGTAGTTGCCCAGGTTGTCGGCATGATTTTGGCACAGTTCGATTGCGTTCCGATAGAGGCGAGCCGCCTCCTCGGGTTTGCGGCGCAGGTAGTGCATGAACCTCGCGAAATCGCCCAGCAGATCGGGCTGGTCAGCTTCGATCTCCAGGGCCCTGCGATAGAGCGATTCCGCCTCATCCAAGTTCTTCCGAACGTCGTGCATGAACCTGGCGAATCCTTGGTGGAGCTGCCAGTTGTTGGGGAACAGCCTGATTCCCTTTCGGAATGTCTCCTCGCCCTTGGCAGAATCGGGATCCGCACGAGCCCTCAGCTCCCAGGCCGGCCACAGTATTTCCTCCATGTCCTTGTAGTCCAGCGCCAAGGCCTCGGCAACTTCGGGCGGGGCGCTGGTTGCCAGCTCCACGATCCGCTTCTGATACTCCCTTGTCCGTTGTTCCGCTCGCTTCTTGGGAACCATGTCCAGAGGTGGAATTCGCATTTGAGATCCGAGCCAGACCATCAGGCAGTCGAAATCAGGGGCCCCAACGATCAGTGCCCCCCCGTGATCAGCGACCAGTTCCCGAATCCTCCGGTCCGGCGCCTCGCGCCCGTAGCAGCACCAGATCATGCGGCCCATCACCTCTCCAGGCGAAAGGGATTCCAGGAGGTCCATGAGCGTGTCGTCGTGGCCGCCGTAGCCGATGAAGATGGGGGTGTACTGGGTCAGGAGCGAGCGCAGGGTCATGCCCCACGCGTCATGCAGCCGCTTCAGGCTCCGTGGGGCGTTGCTGGGCTCAAGCAGCAGGTCGCGGTGGATCTTGCACACGAGTGGCCGGCGCATGGAGACACGCACGAAGGGCGTCAGTGATTCGTGCGCACACACAAACGGAAACGTATCCGTGTAGATCGAAATCGCATCGGCGATCAGGTTGTCGAAATTCGTCGTGACGACGACCTTGTGCCGTTCGCGCTCCAACACCTTTGCCAGAATGGCGTACCCCGGGCTGGGTTCTCTTCCCGACATGAGGTCTTCGAGATAGGCATACCCCTCCTCAGGGTGATCCTGAAACCGCCGCTGAAACACCTGGGGGTAGAAGGTGACAGCCTCCTCGTAGCGGAAACCGGGGATACCAAGGTTTTCGGCCGTTGCCCAATGCTCGATGGGCTCATCACTGCCCGCATGCCGTTCATGGAGCTCCCGTAACCACCGGCCCACGAGGTCCGCGCCCGTGGGGATTTGGGAACCCTTGGAGGCACCAGCGCCGAGGAACCATGCGAACGCATGCGCAGGCATCTTCTCGTGAACGAACTTGAAGTAATCGATGAAGCCTCGTGGGGTCCATTCAAGCAATGCGGCGTGGGTGGTCATTTTGGCTGCTCCAGAACGATGAACCTCCCATCCATGAGACAACGCAAAGGTCCCGGCATCGAGGATCGCACACCAGACACACCTTACACCTTACACCCTTCTTCCTATTGCCGCCACGGACACCGGGGGCGCCTTCTTGTCTCGAATGGGGCGCCACCCCTTGGGTCCTCACAGACCCACAGCCTTGCGCAGGCCGGCCACTTGCGCGTCGAGTTCGTCGCCGGCCAACAGGTCTTCCGTGACGTTGTGGCGCTTCAACACGCCGTCGGTCTCGTACCGCGAGAGGCCGAGGGCCTCGGCCAGCTCGCCATGCGAAACCCTGCCTTGGCGGTACAACTCAACGAGCATCGCCTCCTTGCCGGCCACGGCCAGATCGCCGAGATCGGCACGGAGCCTCTCTTCGATAGCGCTGGGGAGCTCAATCCTGATGGCCATCCACGTATTGTACCGCGGTTTGCACGATTCCAGGAGGGCACGCGATCGTGTGATGGCTTTTGACAAGCCAATCCGGTAATCCGGTGGCCACGGGAAGTCCGAAGAGGATCACGAGATCGCGAAAGGACGAAAACGCGAAATCCGGGCACGCATGTGGCGGCGGCGGCGGTCGCGTCGTCGCCGTTCCTCCTCCGCCGGTCTTTTTCGTGCTTTCGCCCTTTCGCGCTTTCGCGAGCGCGTCCAATCCGCTCTCCACGCCCAAAGCCGGCGGTTCGCGCACACTTTGGCGATCCGCTCGGCGTCCTCCTCCAGGAGGTGCTCCTCGCGCACGAGCTGCCGGGCGACCTGGTTGATGCGATCGAGGTAGTCCTGCTGCGTCGGGTAGCGCTCGAGCACGGCCGGGCGGGGGTCGCCGCTTTGCTGGCGGTCCCGGGCGGTTCGCGGGAAGGGGAAGTACGAGCCGGTCCACCGGCCGAGCATCCCCTCGGCACCGCTCGCGGCGGCGCGGAGGTTCCAGCCGGTGTAGGTGGCCACCGGCACCGCGACGTCGGGCAGGCGAACCCCGCCCAGGTCGTTGCCGTCGCGATCCGCCGCCGGGACCAGCGTGCCATAGGCCGGGCCGACCTTGGGCGGGACGAAGTCGGCAATGCCCTCCGTCTCCCAGCGCGGCCCGAGGTCCAGGCGCAACGGGGCGTAGAACGACTCCGGCAGCGCGATGCCGGGGAGCCGCGGGAAGGCGCGGCGGTAGGCGGCCAGGTCGACCAGCGTCCCGTCGGCAATGCGGGGGTAGCGGCTCGGCGGCGGCTCCTGGCCGCTCGTGACCCAGCGGTCCAACGCCACGAGCAACGCCCGCAGGGCGGGCCGGTGGTCGAGGATGTTCTGCGGGTGCTGGTAGATGCCGCGGTCGGGCGAGCTGGAGACCCCGTGCTGTGCCCCGGCGATGAAATAGAGCCGGACCTCCGGGGCCAGGGGGAGGTCGCGGCGCCCGGCCACGTCGGTGTGCAATAGCGATGCGGCCCGGCACCAGTACTCGGCCGAGGTCTGGGTGAAGAAGATCCTGGGCACGGGCCCGGCGGCCCGGGCCTGCTGGAGCGCGTCGCCGCGGCGGCCGGTGACCGGGTCGTCCTGGGGCGTGCTGGCGAAGGGGAAGAAATCGGCAGGGAAGAGGTTGTCTTCGTGGTGGCTGCCGTGCCGGGTGGTCTGGACAAAGCGGCCGTTGAACAGCCCCTTGCCGCCGCCGGCCACGTGGATCAGCGCCCCGTCGAACACGGGGCGGCCTTGCTCGTCGGCGTTGAAGCCCTGGTAGAGGAAGTGATGGATGAGGCGGCCCGACTGGGAGATGCCGAAGACGTAGGCCCGCTCGACGGCCCCGGCCAGCGGATTGGGCGTGCCCTGGGAGTCGGCCCTGGCGTGGCGGAAGAAGGAGACGACGTCGCGCACGGCGGCCAGGCCGAGGCCGGTGACGCGGGGATCGCGGCCGACATAGACGAGGTCGTAGAGCCAGCCGGGCCGGAACCCTTCCTTGACGTAGAGGTGTTTGGCGTCGGGGACGGCTTTTCCGCCCTCCCATCGGGCGAAGGCCCACTGGTCGCGGGGGATCTCTTGGGCCGGGGCGGACCGGGTCGGGCGCATCGAGAGGGTGGCCGTGCGGTTGTCCAGCTCCACGGCCGGATACGGATCGGAATTGCCCCAGGCAAACGGCTGGCTGAAGGCCTTTTGGTTTGTGGTGATCTCGGCGTAGATCGGGCCGGTGATCGGCCGGTCCGGCAGCCGGGCGACGGGCAGGCCGATGAGCAGCCGGTCGCCGCCGCCGAGCACGTCGCCGTTCCAGCCGCACCAGAGGATCGCGTAGCCCTGGCGCATGAGGAAGCCGTTGCCGGCGTCGGCCGCGGTGGTGGGGTTGTTTGCGCCGGCGTCGTTCAGGGCGCCCAGTCCGAGCTTGTTGCCGCGATTGTTGACCTCGTAGAACAGCCGGCGGTTCCCCTTGGCCGGATCGGCTGGCTTGAGGAGGAAGAAGTCGGTTTGCGACTCGACGGCGCCCCGGGCGTTGCGCGGGGCAAGGCCCAGATCGACCACGCGGCGGTTGGCGGGGTTTTCGGGTGAGGTCTCGAGGCTCAGCCGGCCGGTGAGCTTCTCGTACGGGCCCGAGGGGCCGAAGGCCCGGCCTTGGGCAAACGGCTCGCGCCGGTCGATCTGAAGCCGGACCACCTCCGCCCGGCCCGACGCGGTCCAGAGGATCCAAGCGGCCAGGCCAGCCAGGGCCCCCATCCTCAAGCCGCTCGGCGGCGGTGAACGACCGGGCTTGGGATGATGGCGGTTGATGGGTTGGGTCCTCCCTGTTCTCGGGTGGTGGTTCTCACGCCCTCACCGATGGCCTGGAAAGGCCGTCCTACCCCCCGATCCACCCCCTAATTCAAGGGATGACAGGGTCCCCTTGATGCGACCTTGACGGCCAGGGTGAGTGTACGCGATACATGATGGGATGAAAAGCGCGTGGTGCGACCTTGGGGATTGGGGTAAGATGGCTGGTTCAGAAGGCCGTGATGCCCTATATTGTGGCCTGTGGTGGTCCTTTGGCTCCGCCGGGGAAAGAGTTCCAGGGGTGGTGCGGATCGGGACGAAAGGCAATAGGTAGGAAGCTGCTCGTCGGTTTGACGAACTTGGGATGCGTTGGGAGAGCCGTGGCGTTGGATCGTTTGCCTGGGACTTTTTTCGGCCCATCGAACCTGGTCGACTTGTTGCGCCATCGCGTGCGGCACCAAGGCGATCAGATCGCGTTCACTTGGCTGGTGGACGGCGAGCAGGAGGAGATCCGCCTGACGTACCGGGAGCTGGACCGGCAGGCGCGGGCGATTGCCGCGTGGCTGGAGTCGAACGACCTGGTCGGTCAGCGGGCGTTGTTGTGCTACCCGCCGGGGCTGGAGTTCATTTCGGCGTTCTTCGGGTGTCTGTACGCGCAGGTGGTGGCGGTGCCGGTGTACCCGCCGCGGCGGAGCCAATTGCTCAGCCGGCTCGCGGCGATAGCCTGCGACGCGGGGGCCAAGGCGGCGCTGACGACCCAGGGGGTTTCCCGCCGCATCCAGCCCCTGGTCGAGCAGACACCCGCGCTGCGGGAGCTTGCCTGGCTGGTGAGCTGCAGCGTGCCGGAGGGGATGGAGGACTGTTGGGAGCCGCAGGCGGTCCGTGGCGACACGCTGGCGTTTCTCCAGTACACGTCGGGCTCGACGGGCCAGCCCAAGGGGGTGATGGTCAGCCACGCCAACCTGATGCACAACTCGGCGTTGATTTCCTACTGCTTCGAGCACACGCGGAGCGGCCTGGGGGTCTTCTGGCTGCCCGCCTACCACGACATGGGGCTGATCGGCGGCATTCTCCAGCCGCTGTTCGTGGGCTGGCCGAACGTGATGATGTCGCCGGCGGCCTTCTTGCAGCGGCCCTACCGCTGGCTGGCGGCGATCTCGCGGTACGGCGCCACGACCAGCGGCGGGCCGGGTTTCGCTTTCGACCTCTGCGTGCGCCGGATCACGCCCCAGGAGCGGGAAACGCTCGACCTGAGCAGTTGGACCGTGGCCTTCAACGGGGCCGAGCCGGTCCGGGCCGAGACCCTCGAGCGGTTCATCGAGGCGTTCGCGCCCTGCGGTTTTCGGCCCGAGACGTTCTATCCCTGCTACGGGCTGGCGGAGGCCACGCTGATCGTCTCCGGCGGACAAGCCACGAAGGCGCCGACGATCTGCACGTTTGACGCCGCCGCGCTGGCCCGGGGCGAAGTCGCGCAGGCCCCGCCCGACGGCCCGGCCGCGCGCAAGCTGGTCGGCTGCGGCCAGGCGCTCCCCGACGTGAAGATCGCGATCGTCGATCCGGAAACCATGGCCCCGGTTCCCGACGGCCGCATCGGCGAGATCTGGACCGCCAGTCCCAGCGTGGCCCAAGGATATTGGGAGCAGCCGGAGGCGACCCAGGCCACGTTTGGGGCCCGTCTGGCCTCGAGCGGCGACGGTCCGTTCCTCCGCACCGGCGACCTCGGGTTCCTGGCCGAGGGAGAGCTTTTCATCACCGGGCGGATCAAGGACCTGCTGATCGTCAACGGGCTGAACCACTATCCGCAGGACATCGAGCTGGCGGCGGAGCGAAGCCACCCGCAGTTGCGCCCTCATTGCTCGGCGGCCTTTGCCCTCCCCGGCGAGGAGCGCGAGGAGCTGGTCGTGCTGTGCGAGGTCGAGCGTCGCGCGGCGGGCGACGTGGGGGATATCTTCTCGGCCATCCGGCGGTCCGTTGCCGAGGACCACGGGCTCTCGGTCCACGCGATCGTGCTCTTGAAGGCGGGGAGCATTCCCAAGACGTCCAGCGGCAAGATCCAGCGCACCGCGTGCCGGGAGGCTTACTTGGAGGACACGCTGGTCGAAGTCGGCCGGTGGACCCGCAGCGGCGAGGATTCCCGCAAGATCCTGCCGCCGGGCAACGGCGAGTCGCTTCAAGGCCGTCACCTGCGGATCGACCGGCCGATTCCCCGCTCCGGCAACGGGGACCCCGCCGCCAGGATGAAGAAGACCGGCGAGATCGTGCTGGAGGAGGTCCGCAAGGTCGCCAAGGACCGCGCCGCCGGACTGGACCTGGACACCGTCATTGCCGAGATCGGCCTGGACTCGCTGGAGCGCATGGAGATCCTCGCCTCGATCGAGGAGCGTTTCGGCGGGCGGTTCCCCGAGGAGATTTATCCGGACCTGGAGACCTGCCGCGACCTGATCGAGGCCGTGGAGCGCTACCTCGTCGGCGGCGAGGTCCAGGCCGCGGCGGCGCTGCCCCCCGACGGCGAGATCCCGCCGGAAGCGTACCGCGTCGACCAGTTCCCCGAGTGCGTGCGGCTGAGGGAGAACCTCCAGTTCATCGAGTCGTCGGGCCTGGCGAACCCGTTCTTCCACGTCCACGAGGGCGTGTTGACCAACCGCACGGTCATCGGCGGGCGTGAAGTGATCAACTTCGCGAGCTTCAATTACCTGGGGATGTCGGGCCATCCGGCGGTGGCCCGGGCCGCCAAGGAGGCCATCGACCGCTACGGCACGAGCGTTTCCGCCAGCCGGCTGGTCTCCGGCGAGAAGGACCTGCACCGCCAACTCGAGGCCGAGCTGGCCGGGTTCCTGGGCACCGAGGACGCGATCGTCTTTCCCGCCGGGCATTCGACGAACGAGACGGTGATCGGGCACCTGTTCGGGCCCGGCGACCTGGTCCTCCACGATGCTTTGGCGCACAACAGCATCGTCCAGGGAGCGATCCTCTCCGGGGCGAGGCGGCGGGCCTTTGCCCACAACGACCACGCGGCCGCCGACGAGCTGCTGGCCCGCTTCCGCCGCGACTACCGCCGCGTCCTGCTGGCCATCGAAGGCACGTACAGCATGGACGGCGACTTCCCGCTCCTGCCCGAGTTCATCGCCCTGAAGAAACGCCACCGAGCGATCCTGCTGGTCGACGAGGCGCACTCGCTGGGCACGCTGGGCCCGCGAGGCAAAGGGATCGGCGAGCACTTCGACGTGGATCGCGACGACGTCGAGCTCTGGATGGGCACGCTGAGCAAGTCGCTCGGCAGCGGCGGCGGCTACATTGCCGGGTGCAAGGACCTGGTCCGGTACCTCCGCTACACGGCGCCGGGCTTCGTGTTCGCCACGGGCATTTCGCCGCCGAACACGGCCGCGGCGCTGGCCGCGCTGCGCCTGCTCCAGGCCGAGCCGCAGCGCGTGGCCCGGCTCCGCGAGCGCTCCGAGCTGTTCTTGTCGCTGGCCGCCGGGCGCGGGCTGAACACCGGGACGAGCCGGGGCACGCCGGTCATCCCGATCATCCTGGGCAACTCGATCCACTGCCTGATGGTGTCCCAGGCGATGCTCGAGCGGGGCATCAACGCCCGGCCCATCCTCCACCCCGCCGTCGAGGAACGCGCCGCCCGAATCCGGTTCTTCATCACCTCGGAGCACACCGAGGAGGAGATTCGCCTGGCGATCGACGTTCTGACGGAAGAGCTCGAGAAGCTCAGCCCCGCGTACCTTGCCGGCGCCGTCTCCAGGGGCGTGCCCTCATGATTCTCGGAGGAGTAATGCAGCAGCATTCTCGCTCCGAGCCGGGACGTCGGGTGGCACCGGCTGCTTGTCAGCCAGTGCAGGAGACACGGGCAGACAAGCTGCCCGTGCCACCCCACGGAGGCCGGTGATGAACGCCGAACCCCGCCCGTTGCCAAGCGTGCTCCAGCGCCGCCGGGCGCGGCGCATGGGGTATTTCAACGCCGGTCTCTGGGGAACCGGCAACGGACTGATCAGCGGCACACTGGTCATTTCGCTGGCGAACGAACTGGGAGCCCCGGGGATCGGCCTGGGCGTCAGTCTCATCAAGGCCGCGCCCCAGTTGGCCGGGCTCTTGCGCCTGGTGGCCCCGGCCCTGATCGGCCGGCTGGCCGACCGGAAGCGGTTCTGCATCGGGTGCTACCTGGCCAGCGCGGTGGTGCTCTTGGCGCTGCCGCTGGCGGCCGTCTCCGGCCGCCTCCCCCGGACCTGGGGCTCTCTGGCGGCAATCGTGCTGGTGTGGTGCACTTATCACCTGCTCGAGTACCTCGGCACCGTGGCCCTCTGGGCCTGGCTGGCCGACCTCGTGCCGGTCCGGACCCGCGGCCGGTTCCTGGGCCGACGCGAGCGCTGGATGGTTGCCGGCCAGGCCGGCGCCATGCTGGCCGCCGCGCTGTTCAGCGCGGACTGGATGTACTTCTATCCCCGGAACCTGTACCCGGACAAGCTCCTGACCGGCTACGCGATCCCGGCATTCGCAGGCGTGGCGCTGCTGATGCTCTCCCAGTTGCCGCTGGCAAGGATGCCGGGCCTAAGCGCCCTGGCCGCTGCCCGGCCGGCCGCGCCCCTGGCGGCCATCCTTGCCACCTTTGCCGATCGCCGCTTCCTCCGCCTGGTGGCCTTCGGCTGCTGGTTCTCGCTGTTCAACGGCCTCAGCCAGTCGGCCCAGGAACTTTACCCACGCGAGGTCCTGAAGATCGAGCTGGCCGCCTTCCTCGTGCTGATGACGGGCATGCGATTGGGCCAGCTTATGATCAGTCCGTGGCTGGGCCGGATGGCCGACCGCTACGGGAACCGGCCCGTCATGCTCGTCGCGCTCCCCATCGTGGCCACCGGGACGCTGTTCTACCTGGCGGCCACGGCCGAGCAGCCGGGCTGGTTCGCCGGGGCCTGGGTGGTGTGGATCGCCTATGCGGGCATCAACGTCTGCCTGCCCAACCTCATGCTCAAGCTTTCCCCCGGCGAGGCCCGCGCGGCCTACGTCGCCGCCTTCTACGCCGTCAGCGGCCTGTGCGTCGCCGCCAGCACCATCGCCGGCGGAGTGCTCTTCGATCTGCTCCGCGACCGCACCTTCACCTTCTCGCTCTTGGGCCGCGGCGTCGTCCTCGACTGCTCCCAGGCGATGTTTCTCTTCGGCTGGATTACCCGAACGCTCGGCGTCGTGCTCCTGCTGTGCGTCGTCGAGCCAACCGGGAACGAACACCGCGCCAAGTGACTCTGCTTGCCGCGAGGGAGGAATCGCGTCGTTCTTGGGGATGGAAGGCGGTCAGCAGAAGAGGATCACGAAAGCCCGAAAGGACGAAAGCACGAAGAAGACAAGGTGGCACTGGCGTCTCGCCAGTGCTGTGGTGCGAAGCACGGGCAAGATGTCCGTGCCACCCCTCCAATAAGGCGTGTCGGACTCGCAGGGGCCCTTCTTCACTGCTCGGGCCTTGACGCTTGGCCGCCCCCTGCTTCTTCATTCTCCTGTCTTTTTCGCGCTTTCGCTCTTTCGCCCTTTCGTGATCCTCTTCGCCAGACACCCCAGCTATAGCCCTTGACTCCGACCTTCCCTCCCGTCCTACGGGGTTGCGGGGGCATGAGCCGGGTCAGGCGCTTTCTTTGAGCCCCTCGAACTGGATCTGGTAGAGCCGGCGGTAGAAGTCGCAGCGGCCAAGCAGCTCGGCGTGGGTGCCGACGTCGAGGATCCGGCCGTCGCGCATCACGACGATCCGGTCGGCCAGGACCAGGGCGCCCAGCCGGTGGGTGATGATGATCGTGGTGCGGTCGCGGATGAACTCCTCGATCACCGTCTGGATGACCCGCTCGCTCTCGAGGTCGATCTGGCTGGTGGCCTCGTCGAGGATGAGGATGGCGGGGTTGCGGAGGATGGCCCGGGCCAGGGCGATGCGCTGGCGCTGGCCGCCGGAGAGCTGCCCGCCCAAGGGGCCGATTGCCGTCTGGTAGCCGTCGGGCAGATCGGTTTCGATGAAGCGGTGGGCGTGGGCCCGGCGGGCCGCCTCGATCACCTCGGCGTCGCTCGCCCGCGGCGCGCCGTAACGGATGTTGTTCATCACCGTGTCGTCGAACAGGACGGGGTCCTGGGTGACCAGGCCGATCTGGCTCCGCAGGCGTCGCAAGCGGACGTCGCAGAGCGGAACGCCGTCGAGCCGGATCTCGCCGGCCGTGGGATCGGCGAACCGCGGGATGAGGCTCGCCAGCGTGCTCTTGCCGCAGCCGCTGGCGCCCACAATGGCCACGGTCTCGCCGAAGCGGATTCGCAGGCTGACGTCCTGGAGGACCAGATGGCCCGGCTGGTAGGCGAAATCAACCCGGTCGAACACCAGGTCGCGGTGGTGGCGGCCCAGGGGTTTGGGGTGCTCCGGGTCGCGGACCTGCGGCTGGCGGTCGAGCTGGGCGTAGATCCGGTCGGCCGCCGCCGCACCAGCCTGGAGCTGGGTGAAGACGTCGGTGAGCTTGCGCGCCGGGTCGGCCGCGCCGATCAGCAGCGCGTAGAACAACAAAAGCGACGGCCAGGTCAGCGGCCGGGAACTCATGAGGACGCCAAACAGGTGGGTCTGCTCTTCCAGCACCAGGTAAGCCCCGGCCAGGATCGCCAGGCAGATGATCAGGATCCCCATGATCTCGATGGCCGGGCGCGAGAGGGCGTCGAAGCCGGCGATCTGCATGGCCTTGTGGAAGCAGGTCTTGCAGGCGTCGCGGAACCGCCGCCGCTCGTGCGCCTCCATGGTGAAGGCCTTGACGATCTTGATCCCCTGGAAGGTCTCGGTGAGCGTGTTGTACAGTTGGGCCATCTCCTCCATCGCCCGGCGGTTGGCCCGCTTGAGCCTCCGCGCCAGCCAGCGGATGAGCCACGCCGCCAGCGGGGCGATCACCAGCGAGAGCACCAGCAGCCGCCAGCAGATCACCGCCGCACAGACCAGGCAGGCGATCATTTTCAGCGGCTCGACGATCAGCTTCCCGAACAGGGCCCTCAGGCCGTTGACCAACTGCTGCACGTCGTAGGTGAACCGGCTCATCAGGTCGGCCGTCCCCTCGTTGGAGAAGGCGGCCATGTCCATGCGCAGCGTTCGGGCAAAGAAGACCTGCTGAAGCTCGAACGTCGCCAGGTACGACAACCGCGCCGTCACCATGGTGTTGGCCATGAGGAAAACGTTTTTCACGAGCGTCGAGACCACGAGCGCGCCGATCAACAGCGCCAGGGTCTGGAAACGATCTCGGGGGACGTAGGCGTCAACGTAGGGCTTGAGGAACCGATACCGGCCCCGCGCGCTGAGCTCGGCTTCCAGCCGCGCTTGGGCCAGGCCGATTTCTGATGCGGTCGCGGCCTGGCTTTCGGCGGGCTCCATCGCCCATCGGGCGTTGAGGTCCTTCAGATGGGCCTCCTGCTGCCGGGCCTGTTTCTCGGCCCTGAGGATCTCCTGGTCCACCCAGTCCTGAAGGGTCTTGTTCTCGGAGGCCATCTCAAGGAACGGCAACAGCGCGCCGATGTTGCCTCCCCAGAGGACCGCCACGATGACCGCACTGACCACCGATGCCGCGAAGGTCAGCCGGTGCTTCAAAGCCAGGCGCATGACCCTGCCAAAACTCGACATTCCTCAACCATCCATGGTAGAGTAGGCAGTATGGAAAATCCGGGCTGTGTTACTTCCCTGTCGCCCGTCTTCCGCAGACCCTTGTAGCACATCGGGCCGATTCCTCCAAGAGCGGCATGAGGTTGTCGCGCCGGCCTCCAGGCACAAGAATACACTGGGTTCCCGTAGGACGGGTTGGTAACCCGTCCCGTATGCGGACGGATTGACAATCCTGTAGGACCGGTTGGCAACCGGTCCTACCTAGCGGACGGATTGACAATCCGTCCTACGGCGGTGAGAAAGGCGGGAGAGGACACGTCTTGGGGTGTGAACGTGCCGACGGACGATATTGTGGGAAACAACCCGGCGCAAACCAGCCCGTGGTGGCATCCGTCGTCTGACGGCGGGAAGCTGCTGTGCGACCTCTGTCCCCGCGGCTGTGCGCTGGGCCCGGAAAGCCGGGGGTTCTGCTTCGTGCGTCAGAACCTCGATGGCCGCATCGCGCTGACGACCTACGGGCGCAGCACCGGGTTCTGCATCGATCCGATCGAGAAGAAACCGTTAAACCACTTCTTCCCCGGCACGTCGATCCTGTCGTTCGGCACGGCGGGGTGCAACCTGGGCTGCAAGTTCTGTCAGAACTGGTCGATGTCCCGCTCGCGCGAGGTGGAAATCGCCAGCGAGGCGGCCGACCCGGACGACGTCGCCCGAACCGCCCAGGAGCTGCACTGCCGCAGCGTGGCCTTCACCTACAACGAGCCGATCGTCTGGGCGGAGTACGCCATCGACACGGCCCGGGCGTGCCGCGAGCGGGGAGTCCAGGCCGTCGCGGTCACCAACGGGTACATTTCTGCTGCGGCCAGGAAGACGTTCTTCGAGGCCATGGACGCCGCCAACGTCGATCTCAAGGCATTTACCGAGGAGTTCTACTGGAAGCTGACCGGATCCCACTTGCAGCCGGTGCTCGATACACTCCGATGGCTGGTTCGGGACTCCCATGTTTGGGTGGAGATCACGACCTTGGTGATCCCCGGGGCCAATGACTCGCCCGACGAGCTGCGGCGGATGTGCGATTGGATCGTCGAGGAGCTGGGCCCGTCGGTCCCGCTGCATTTCACGGCGTTCCATCCGGACTTCCAGTTGACCGACCGGGGGCCGACGCCGCCGGCCACCCTGGCGCTGGCCCACCAGATAGCACGTCAAGCCGGATTGCACTATGTTTATGCAGGGAACATCCACGACCGGGAGCACCAGAGCACGTACTGTCCCGGGTGCGGGCGTGTGCTGATCGAGCGCGAGGGCTACCAACTGGGGGAGTACGCGGTGGCCGGGGGCTGTTGCCCTGACTGCCACGCGAAGGTGGCAGGCCGTTTTGACGAGTCGCCTGGCCAGTGGGGCCCGCGGCGTCAGGCGGTGCGGATCGTCCCGTCGGCAAAGTCTGGCGGGGCGCAGAGCGAAGCGAAGGGAGGAAGGAAGATGGAAGCAGAAGATCCCCGTCCCAATCCGCCCGCGCGGAGGGTGCCCGATCGGCCCGAGCTGACCAAGCAACAGGAAGACCTGGTCTTTCGTGTGGCGGCCCGGCGCGTGGCCGCAGCGGTGCGATCGCAGCCGGCCGAGCGGCCCGACGAGGTCCTGGTGGAGCTGGCCAACCTGCCGTTGTTCGGCGCGTTTGTCAGCCTGAAGCGCGGCGGACAGCTTCGCTCCTGCTGCGGTTACCTGGGGCAGTCGGTCGCGCTGGGCGAGGCCCTGGATCACGCGGCGGTGCGGGCGGCAAGGGAGGATCCCCGTTTTCCGCCCATCTCCCCGGCGGAGCTGGGGCACCTCGACATGGAAGTCTGGCTGCTGTGGGGCATGGAGCCGATGGCGGCCAAGGGGGAGGGTCGGGTTGGAGAGGTGACCATCGGCAAGCACGGGCTCCAAATCGCCCGCGGACCGCAGCGGGGGCTCCTTCTGCCCGGCGTGGCCGTGGAGCACCACCTCGACGCCGAGGCATTCTTGCGCCAGGTCTGCCTCAAGGCCGGACTCCCGCCCGACGCCTGGAAAGACGACGACACCGACCTGTGGACGTTCGAAGGCTACGCGATTCACGGCAAGCTGGACCCCTCGCTCCTGGGCGACGGCGACGCATCGGCCTCCGGCGGTCCGACGCCGGCCGAGGTCTCCGCGCTGGCCAACTTCTGCCGCGCGAACCTCGTGGCCGTGCTCTACGGCGCCACGCCCAGCGCCTATCTTCCCGGGGCGTACGACGGCGGCGTCAACGGGCTGGTCATTACGGCCCGCCTCCCCGGCTTCGAGGAGTCGATCGATTGCAGCAGGCTCTCGCTGCGGCCGGAAATGCCGCTCCAGGCGAGCCTGCCGGAGATGGTCCAGGCGACCGCGCGGGTGCTTCGCTCCCATTCGGTCACCGCCGAGGCGCTCCAGCGGCTCACCTGCGGGCTGACGGTCCTTTGGGACCCGGCCGTGCACGGCACGGCGGACAAGCCGGACCTGGCCGGGCTGGACCCGCGGCGCCGTGCGGTGGTGGTCTTCGCCGGCCCGAAGTGGGGCGTGGTCTACGACCCAAAGCGCCCCGCCGAAGACCTCGTGGCGGAGGCCATCAAGGCGGCGAGCCTCTCGCAGCCCTCGCAAGGAACGGTCGCCAGCCTGGCCGTGATCTCGACCGAGCCTCGGCTGACGGCGTCGAACGTTCCGCGGCCCAATCCCGGGCCTGCGGTGCGCCCGCCCGCCGTGGCCGGGCAGTTCTACCCCGGCAACGCCCCCGAGCTGAACCGGATGCTCGACCAGTTCCTCCCCGCAGCACCCCAGCGGGAAGCCTGGGCCGGGGCGATGGTCCCCCACGCCGGCTGGGTCTACTCCGGCCGGCTGGCCGCCGAGACGCTCAGCCGCGTGGCGATCCCCTCGCGGGTCATCGTGGTGTGTCCGAAGCATCGCGGCGGGGGGCCCGACTGGGCCGTAGCCCCGCACCGCGTCTGGGCCCTGCCGGGCCGCGAGGTCCCCTCCGACCCCGAGCTGGCCCGGCTACTCGCCGATGGCGTCACCGACCTGTTCCTCGACGCCGACGCCCATCGGACGGAGCACGCCATCGAGGTCCAGTTGCCGATCCTGGCACGGCTCGCTCCCGACAGCCGCGTGGTCGGCGTGGCCATCCACGGCGGGGACCTGGGGCGGCTTCAACGGGCGGCCGAGGAGCTGGCGGCCGTGCTCCGCGGCCTGCCCGAGCGGCCGCTGCTGGTCATCTCCACGGACATGAACCACTATGCCGACGACACCCAGACGCGGCGCCTGGATCGCCTGGCCCTGGACGCCCTGGAAGCGCTCGACCCGGCCCGGCTTTACGAGACGGTGGTCGGCCAGCGGATCAGCATGTGCGGCGTGCTGCCGGCCGTGCTGGTCCTGGAAACCCTGCGCCAGCTCGGCGCCCTGAGCCGCTGCCAGCCGGTCGGGTACGCCACCAGCGCCGAGGCCTCCGGCGATCGGGCCCGCGTGGTCGGCTACGCGGGCATGCTGTTCGCGTGAAGCCCCTGTAGCCCCTGTAGGTTATGCTTCAGCATAACCAATCGCCGCATCGCACGGGGGGTCATGCTGAAGCATAACCTACGGGCTACGGGCTTCCATGTTCGTTTAGCCGCAAGCCGAAGGCGTGCGCGCCTTCGCTAGATCGTGATCCCCTGCCGGGCGGCCCGCTCGACCAGGGCTCGCTTGAAGTACTGGAAGCGGTTGCGGGACTTCTTGCGGGCCCACAGCAGGGTGCTATCGACCAGGCTGCGCGGGAGCGTGCCGTTGTCGACCAGCGCCACCACCCGGTCCACGAAGCCTTTTTCTTCCGTGGTCGTGGTGCGGAGCGCCACCTTGATCGTGGCCGCATCGAGCCGGCCGCTCGTGCCGGCGTCGGCCAACGCGGCAAGGCTGCCCAACAACGAGAGCGAAGTCACGGCAAGGAAAGATCTTCGGCGCATGATCGCGGACCTCCACACCTCCAGAGGCGGATTGCCACGGATTGCCAGACAAGCCGGCCGGACGAGAGGGCACGTTGTACCGAAAGCGAGTCCCAAGGACAAGAGCAGTCTGGTCCGGCCGCCGGGAACCAGGGTAGAATGGAAGGAACATTGCCCTTGGCCCGCATTTCTCACCGGTCGAGCCCATGCGTCGTCACCCAAGCCGCCTCTACTGCACGCTGGCCCTATTGATTTGCATCCAGTGGAGGTACTTGCTTCAGGGGGATCAAGTCCTCGCTTCCGAGGCAGTCTTGGATACGGGGCAGGTGCGGCAGCACGTAGCTCAGGTCCTCACCGATCTGGATTCGGACCGTTTTCACGTTCGTCAGCAGGCGGCCGAGCACGTGGAGCAGTGGATCGCCCGGCCCGAGCTGGGGCGCATGCTGGCCGAGGAGTTCCAGCGAGTGCTGGTTGCGCCCGAGACGTCGCTGGAGGTCCGCAAGCGGCTGGAGCGGTGGCAGCGGGGACTGCCCAAGATCGAGCTGGCGCCGGCCGACGGGGGTTCGCCGGAGGAGATCGACCGCCTGGTGGGCCAGCTCGAGGACGATTCCTACGCCGTGCGCGCGTGGGCCGCCAGTCGCCTGGAGTGGCTGCTTTGCAGCCCCGAGGCGGCCTGGCCGATCGTGGCGCGGTTGGACCGGCGACTGGACGCGGAGGAGCTTCCGGCCGACGCCCGGCAGTGGCTCGATCCGATCGCCCGGCGTGCCAGGGCGGCGTGGCTCGCCAGCGATCCTTCGCGGTGGCGTCTGCCCCCGGTGTCCGACGCGCAGGCGGCGGCCTGGCTGGACGCCTTGACCAGGGCCGAGGAGGGGGCGAACGTGCCCGGGAGGAGCCGGCGGCGCGACCGGGCCCTGCGCGAGATCCGCGATCTGTTGGCGCGCGACGAGTGCGTCCCGAGGCTCAAGCAGCTTTTCGAGCAGAAGCTGGCCGGGCCGGGGCTGGACGAGTGGGCCCGCCTTCGCCTGACCGAGTTCGTCGAGCTGACTTGCCCCCGCATGGTCGCCGAGTGCTGGTACGGCAGTCAGCTTTCGAACATCCAGCACCTGGAGCTGGGCGTACCGAGCCAATACCCGGGCGCCGAGCGCCCCAGCCACTTCGATCGGATCGACGATCGCGTGGCCCATTGCGTCAGCGGGCAGAACCTCGCCCCGGGCGAGTATCCCGTGGGCGTGGGCATCCCCCATCCCAATAACCCCGGGGCGATGTTCCACTTGGTCAATCTCCCCACGCCGCGGCGGCGCATGGCCTACGCGTGCCTGACGGAGGCCGTCCCGTTCGGGGCGAGGTGTCGCCCGGTCCATGTCACCCCACGACGGCAGGAGCACACTCAACCGCAGCCGTACGTGACCGAAGCCTGCCTCAGCGTGGCCGACGAGCGGCGGCACCTCAGCGCGCTGAGCCGCCGGACGTTCGACCATCTGCTGGCACGGCGCCGCCCGTTGACCGGCCGGGAGCTGCTTCTGGCCGGCCAGCTCGACGGGGAGGAGTTGTCTCGTTTTGCCGGGAAGTACTTCGCCGCGGTGGACGATCGGCCGCTGGCGGCCGACGACCACTTCGACCTGGCGGGCAGGCCGCGCCTGCCGGCGTTCGGCTTCCTGCCGCAGCCCGTCTCGACGCTCGACCGGCCGAGCCACCATGGGGTGCTTTGCGGGCTGTTGTCTGCCCGGGGGACGCGCGAGGCGATCCCCGGCCTGCTCGAGGCGATTCACCGGCAACGGTTCCTTGCGCCGACGGGGACAGGGCCGCGTCGCCTGGAGTGGATTGCCGCGCTGGCGATCGCCCGGCGCGATCCCTGGCCCGGGGTCGACCAGTGGCTCGCCGGATTGATCGAGCGGACCGAGCGGCTCGTGGAGTATCGCCCCCATGGTCCCGAGCTGGGCGCCACGGCCGCGGCGATCCTTCTGGGCCGATCGGGCGAGGAGCCGGCCAGGTTCGGGCTCAGGCCGGCCGCGGAGGAACTCTTGCCCGAGAACGATCTGGAAGGCTTCCTTTTTGCCTCCCCGGAGGCCCGGGCGAGGGTCCGCGCGTGGTGGGCCGAGCGTCCGGAAATTCGAAATCCGAAATCCGAAATCCGAAACAAATTCTAAGTCCCAAACCCAAATGTTCAAAACTTGACCCGCGTCACGTGACGACTCCAGTTGGCCCTCACCCGGGTCGTTTCGGACTTCGATCCTTGGTATTTGGGATTTCTTTCGGATTTCGTATTTCGGATTCCGGACTTGGCGGCGCCTGGACGACTGCTGGGAAAAACAGGGAGTCCACGCCTCTGGGAGGGTCGCATGAGGAAACCGATCGTTCTGGTCATGTCTCTCGTGCTCATCGGTGCCGCCGCTCTGCCGGCCGCCGAGGATGGGCTGGTCGGCTCGTGGCGGTTCGATCGCCCGGGCCCGCGGATCGAGGACCTCTCCGGCCGGGGACACCCCGCAGACCTCGCCGGCGGATCGATCGCCAAAGAGGAAGACAGAAAGGTGCTGGCCTGCGACGGCCGGCAGCGGATCGGCGTGCCGGCCCATCCGGATTTTGATTTGCAGCGGGGCTTCACCCTCGAGACCCGCTTCCGGGCAAGCGATTTCTCCAACGGCCGGGCGATCGTCTTCCGCGACGGCCAGTACAGCCTGCGCGTCGACTGGCCCTCCGAGGGGAGCAAGCTCTCGTTGTTCGTCTTCGCCGACGGCCAGTGGGAGCCCCGGGTAAGTGCGTTCACCCTGGACCCGGCCTCGTGGTACCACGTCGTGGCGACGTGGGACGGCACGCAGGCCGCGCTGTGGGTCAACGGCGAGCTGTTCCAGGTGACGCGGCGGGGGAAGCCCCCGGGCCCAAGCGACAGTCCCCTGGCGATTTGCTCCTCGGCCGGCCATGGCGGCGGGCTGGTCGGCGGCCTCGACTACGTGAAGGTCTACCGCCGGGCCCTGTCGCCGGCGGAGATCATCCAGCGGGCCTTCGGCCTGGGAGATCGGCCCGGCACGGCCGGCACGCCGTCGGCCGCGTTCGATTTCCGCCAGGGAATGGAAGGCTGGACCGCCGGCCGGGGCGCTGCGATCGCCGCGCAAGACGGCAAGCTCGTGGTCCGCTCCCGCCTGGCCGGCGGCATCGCCATCCACAACCGGCTCCGGGCCGGCGTCGACAAGAGGGATTTTCTTAGCCTCCGCATGGCGGTCGATCGGGGAAGCCGGGGCGAGGTGATCTTCGCCACCACCCGGGGCGCAGGAAGGATCCCGTTTCAGACGCTCCCCGACGGCCAGCCCCACACCTACGTCTTGGAGCCGTGGACCTGGCCGGGCTGGGATGGCGAGCTGGTGGCCCTGGCGATCGTGCCCTCGGAGGTGGAGAACTCGACCGCGCGGATCGAGTACCTCCGCGCGACCGAGGAGCTTCGGGCCGAGCCGGAGGTCCGCATCGACCGGGTGTTCACCGAATCGACGCTGCCCCGCGCCGACCGCCCGGAGACCATCGTGGCCCGGGTCCGCAACGCGGCCGGGCCGGCCTCCGGGCTTGTTGCCGCCTTGGCCGTGCCCGAGGGCGTGACGATCCAGGGAGCCGCCGCGCAGGAGGTTGCGGCCGTCGGGTTCCTCCAGCAGAAGGAAGTGGCGTGGCAGGTCCGGGCCGCACGGCCGCTGTCGGGGCCGGTCCGCGTGACGGTCTCGGGGGCTGGAATACCCCAGATCGCCACGAGGCAACGGGTCGCCTTCCATCCCAACCCCCGCCTGGCCAAGGCCGGCTACGTGCCGGAGCCGGTCCCGGCCCGGACCGGCAAGTACACCCTCTGGACCCATTACTGCCCCTTGTGGAAGCACGGCACCCACCTGGGCTGGAAGGCGATCGAGCCGTACCCCGAGCGCAAGCCCGTGCTCGGCTGGTACAACGAGGGCGACCCCGAGCTGGCCGACTGGCACATCAAGTACTGGCGCGAGCACGGCATCACCGGGGTGGTCTATTGCTGGTACCGATCCAACCGCAACGCCCCGGTGCAGCAGAACCTCGGCCACGCCATCCACGACGGCCTGCTTCGGGCGAAGTACCTGCCCCAGATCCGCTTCGCCATCATGTGGGAGAACGGCTGCGGGCAGGGGGTTGGCTCGGTCGACGACCTGATGCACAACGTCCTGCCCTTCTGGATCGAGAACTACTTCTCCCACCCGTCGTACCAGCGGGTCGACGGGAAGCCGCTCTTGTACATTTGGGTGCCGCCCAACGTGACCCGGGACCTCGGCGGCAGCGAGAACGTCCGCAAGACCTTCGACCGCATGCGGGCCGCGTGCCGGGAGAAGGGGCTGGGGGGATTGTACCTGGTCGGATGCGTCGGCTCGCAAGACCGGCAGGTCCTGGAAACCATGGCCAAGGAGGGCTGGGACGCCAGCTCGGCCTACGGCAACGGCTGGACTCCTCCGCCGCGGGTCCGCACCGTGGGCGACTTCGTCTGTGCCCCCATCGACGGCTTCTTCCTCCAGCAGGAGGCCCTCTGGAAGTTCAAGAGCCGGTGCGGCCTGCTGCCCGACGTCACGGCGGCGATGATGGGCTGGGACTCGCGTCCCTGGCACGAGACCGCCTTCTTCTGGTCGGAGAACACCCCGCAGAAGTTCCGCGAGCTGTGCCTGAAGGCCAAGGCGCTGATCGATTCCGGCGCGACCACCGGGCCCGGCAAGAACACGCTGATCTTCTGCTGCTTCAACGAATTCGGCGAAGGGCATTACATCGAGCCCACCCGGGGCTACGGCTTCGAGTACCTCGACGTGATCCGCGAGGTCTTTGCCGACGGGCCGAAGGGGCCTGCGGACCGGCACCTCGATCTGGCGCCCGAGGACGTCGGCCTGGGGCCTTACGACTCCTGGTACCAGACCGCGCGCAAGCTGCTGCCGGCCGCGGGTGGGGCCTCGACCGAGACCTCCTGGTCCGGCGAGAAGCTCGGGGCGTGGACCGGGATGATGGGCCTGGACCAGGTGGCCGTTGCCGGCGGCGTGCTTCGGGCGGTATCGGTCAATCCCGACCCGGCGTTTTCCTCTCCCGCGCTGAAGCTCCGCGCCAGCCGCGCGACCAAGGTGATTGTCACGATGCGGGTCAGCAAGCCGGGCTGGGCCCAGTTGTTCTGGACCACCAGCTCCAGCCCCATGACCTCGGAAGCGGCCAGCCGCTCGGCGGCCGTCACGGCCGACGGCCAGTTCCACGACGTGACCTTCCCGGTCGGCACGAGCGAGCACTGGGGCGGCTGCGTCACCTCGATGCGCTTTGACCCGATCGGCGCCGAAGGCACCCGGATCGAGATCCGCTCGATCCGGGTGGAATGAGCCGGTCCTACCCGGGCTCGGCGAAGAACTCGGCCAGCACCAGGCGGAAGCCCGGCAGCACCTCGCCGCCGTCGAGCGTCTGGTCTTGCGGGAGCACGGTGGAGCGATCGGGCGCGGTGTAGATCCGGACTTCGCGGGACACGGGGTAAATGTACCACACCTGTCGCACGCCGGCCGTGAAGTAGTCGGCGAGCTTGCGGTCCATCTCCTGCCGGGTGTTTCCCTTGCTGATCACTTCCACCGCCAGATCGGGGGCGAGGTGGGCGACCGCCGTGCGGGGGATCTTCCGGCCCGGAAGCCGGTCCCAGGAGATGAACGAGACGTCCGGGATCCGCACCAGCTCGGGCGCCAAGCGCATCATCCCGTCGGCGCCCAGCACGATGCCAAGCTTGTTCTGACGCACGTGGATTCCGAGAAACTGGCCAAGCAAGAGTGCCAAGTAGGCTTCGTAGGTACCCACGGTCTTCTCCACCAGAATGCCATCGACCAGTTCGTAAAGCCGGTCCTCGCGGTCGTGGATCTCGATCACGTCCTGCTCGGTCGCGGTGCCGGGAGGCGGATCGAGGCGGATGCGGCACAGCGGGATCGGGCCGAACCGCTCGACCAGATCGGCGGCGGTCCAGGTGCCGGTGCCGGGTTCGGTTGCGTGGGCCATGCTCGGCGTCCTCGCGAATCCTCGGTTAGGGAGGCCGGTGGAGCGACATTCCATTATCGCTCAATCCGGGCCGCCAGACAAGTCCGCGTCGGAGTGGGAACCTTCGTCGAGGAGCGTCCTGGCCCGATCGTAGTCGTGCCGGGGTACGACCACCTTGACGAGGCCGGGGGCCTCGGCGCGGAAGGCGGCCGTGTTTTCGCCCACGGCCATCGCGCGCACGCCGCTTTGGCGGAGCCGGTCGACCCACACCGCCGCCTCCATCTCGGAGCGGACCGAGAGGAGCACGCGGGGGCTCAAGGGGTCGCGCTCGCCGGCGCGGTTCGCCACGGCACGCACCAGGACGACCGCCGCCACCAGCGCCGCGTAGACCAGCACCACAAGGAGCAGCCAGGTAAGCGCGTCCAGGCCGAGGTGCTTCAGGAAGGGGCAAACCCCGGCCCAAACCGTCATCACGACCAGCAGGGTCCACAGGCTGAACTGGCCGGGCCAAAACGGCCGGGGCTCGGCCGCGGCGGGTCGATCGCTGTCCATGGCCGGCACCTCGCGGGGCTTGATTGACGTCGGCTGGGTGAATGATCGGCAGTCTACAGCAGAATCGCGTGCGTGCAAGCACGCACCCTACAGCGTTCCGTCCGGAGTTGCCCGCGCTCACACGTCGAGCACCTCCGAGGCCTCGTAGCGGCTGGCAACGTGGATGGTGCAATGCGGGCCGAGCACGGCGCGGTGGGTTTTCAGTGCCAAGGCCGGGTCGTTGTTCTCCTCGGACAGGTGGGCCAGGCACAGCCACCGCAGGCGCCGCGCCGAGGCGACCACCAGCTCCGCCGCCTCCCGGTTCGAGAGGTGTCCGCCGGGCCCTCGGATCCGACGCTTGAGAAACGGCGGGTAGGGGCCGCGGGCGAGCATGTCGGGGTCGTAGTTGCTCTCGAGGATCAAGGCGTCGAGCGAGGCGACGGCCGTGCCGAGGTCGGCGAACACGTGGCCCAGGTCGGTGAGGATGCCCGCCCGGACCACGCCGTCGTCGACCACGAAGGCCACGCCGTCGGCGCCGTCGTGCGGGGTGGGGATCGTCTCGACGCGGACCGGCCCGAACCGCAGCACGTCCCCCGCGCAAAACGGCGCAATCTCCCCGAGCCGGCCCAAGGCGTGGCGTCCCCGGGCCGCCTCGAGGGTCTTGCGCGTGACGTGTGCCGGCAGGCCGAACTTGCGTTGAACCACGCCGAGGCTGCGCACGTGGTCGCCGTGGTCGTGGGAGATCAGCAGGGCGTCGACCCCCGCCAGGTCACGCCCGTGCCGCGCCAGGCGCTCCCGGGCACACAAGCCGCTGATCCCCGCGTCGAACAGCAGCCTCACGCCGCCGGTCTCCACGTAGATGGCGTTTCCGTTGCTGCCCGATTGAAGGCTGATGATTTGCATGGGCTCGGAGCCAGTCCCCGTCTTGCCTCTTTGTCCGATCCGGGGCGTGTCGCCCCGGATCATCTGAAATCCGAAATCCGAAATCCGAAAGAAATCCCAGATTCCAAGGATCGAAATCCGAAACGACCCGGGTCAGGGCCAACCGGAGTCGTCACGTGACGCGGGTCAAGTTTTGAACATTTGGGCTTGGGACTTGGGATTTATTTCGGATTTCGTATTTCGGATTTCGGATTTCATTTTGCACTCATTCCTCGTGGGATCGCACGCGCCTATTCAGGATCCCACACCACGCTTCGCGGTCCTTCCCGGGTCAGGCCGATCGGCCAGCTCGCCACGCCCTGATCGGTGAGCTGGTGGCGGATGCTCTCGGCATAGTACGGGCTGACGACCAAAACCATGCCCACGCCCAGGTTGAACACGCGATCCATTTCCGCCGGCTCGATGCCGCCGAGGCGCTGGAGCCAGGCGAACACCGGCGGGACGGGCCAGGCGTCGCGCCGCAGGACCACCTGGATGCCCTCGGGCACGATCCGCACGAGGTTCTCCTGAATGCCGCCGCCGGTCACGTGGGCAATGCCGCGGACCACGCTCTTGACCGTGTAGTGGGCCAGGACGCTTCGGACGGGCCGGGCGTAGATCCGCGTCGGCTCCAACAGGGCCTCGCCCACGGTCCGGCCCAGCTCCTCCACGTAGTCGCCGGCCTTCAGCCCGGCGATGTCGAAGACGACCTTCCGGGCGAGGCTGTACCCGTTGGAGTGCAGGCCCGTGGAGGCCAGCCCCAGGACCGTGTCGCCGGGCAGGATCGCGCGTCCGTCGATCACGCTGCGGCGCTCGACAACCCCCAGGCAGAAGCCGGCGAGGTCGTAGTCGCCCGGTGCGTAGAGGTCGGGCAGGATGGCGGTCTCGCCGCCCAACAGCGCGCAGTCGCACTGGAGGCAGCCGTCGGTGATCCCGCGCACGATCTGCTCCAGCAGGGGGGGATCGTCCTTGGGCATGGCCACGTAATCGAGGAAGAACAGCGGCTCAGCCCCGCAGCACAGGGCGTCGTTGACGCTCATGGCGACCAGGTCGATCCCGACCGTGCCGTGCACGCCCATCATCGAGGCCACCTTGAGCTTGGTGCCCACGCCGTCGGTGCAGGCCACGAGCACGGGGTTCTCGTAGCGGCGGGCGAACAGGGGGCTGGCAAAATCGAGCTCGAACAGGCCGGCAAAGCCCTGGTCGAGCTTGATGACGCGAGGGGTGTGGGTCCGGGCCAGGAGGCGCGGCAGGCGCTGCATGGCGTCCTCGTACAGGTCCAGATCAACCCCGGCGTCTTTGTAGGTGGCCTTGGCCATGGCTCGCTCGAAACGGCCTCCCAACCCGACCGACTTGACCGACTTGACAGCGGACCGGCCAACCCCGGCGGACCGGCCAACCCCGGCCCGTGGACCTGATTCTAGCGGTTGGTCGGGCAGGAAGAGAAGTGGGCCCAGGGCCTGCGCAGGGGCCTGCGCATCCGAAAGGATCGATCCAGTCCGCTTGTCTCCCCCGGACTACCCAGACGGGGGAAACGCTTGACAATCGCCCGGTTTGCAGCAAAACTGGGGGATTGCGGCCTTGAATTGCATTCACCCATCGGAGCCGGGCCGTGCCGGCCCGGAAAACCGGGGAAAGGCCGGGGCGACACGCCCCGGCTCGGAAAGGGATCGCTGCACTGCTCTTGTGAGGGTTCATGGTGCCTGGTGTTTGTGACCTGGTGACAAAGGAGACGACGCTGATGAAGTCGACAACGCGATGGGGCTGGATGGTTGGGCTGACGTTGGCCGTGGCGGGCCTGTCGGTGGCGGGGCTGGTGCTGGCCGCCCCCCCTGCGGCCCCCAAGGTCTCCAGCTTCGCCCCGGCCAAGGACGTGGCCGGCGAGATCGAGAAGTACGTCGCGCGCCTGGAAGAGGTCGTCTCCAGCGAGGCGGAGTACAAGGACCGGGGCGAGACGCAGGTCCCCAAGGACGCCAACACCGTGGTCCTCCTGGCTTTGGCTGCCGGGCTCCACGACGAGGACGTCCCCTGCAAGTCGGCGGCACCCGCCATGCTGAAGGCGGCCCGGGAGGTTGCCAAGGCCAAGGGTTTCGAGGCGGCCAAGACGGCCGTCGCCGGCCTGCGCAAGGCAGCCGAGTCGAGCGGGGGCGACGTGTCGCAGTTGAAGTGGGAGAAAGTGGCCGATCTGCCCGAGACCATGAAGGCCGTTCCTTTGGTCAACAACCGGCTGAAGCGCAACATCCGCGAGAAGCAGTTCAAGAAGAAGGCCAAGGACAACTCGGGCGATTCCGCCACGTTGGCCGTCATCGCGCAGGGCTCCATGGCCGACACCTCGGCGGCCAAGACCCCCGAGCAGGAGAAGCAGTGGTACAAGTTCTGCGAGGAGATGCGCGAGAACGCCGCGGCAGTGAACAAGGCGGTGCGCAAGGCCGATCTGGCGGCCACCACCAAGGCGGTGGAGGTGCTGACCAAGAGCTGCGACAACTGCCACGAGGTGTTCAGCCCGACCGCGATCGGCAAGGCCGACAAGGCCGAGTGAGAAGTCGGAATCGTCGGGCCAACGGCCCGCGCTAACCAGCAGAAGACTAATCTCTCGCCAAGGCGCCAAGGCGCAAAGGGACAAAGCAGGAAGGCAGGAATCGGCCAGAGGCAGAGGACGCCGGGGTGCAGGAAGAGTGCAGGGGGCGAGAGGCGGCGCCCAGCCGCTTCCGCCGACGGCTATTGTCTCTCCCTTCGGTGCCTCGGTTGGCGGTTCATTCCCCATCTCTCCCCTCCTTCCTTCTCCTTGTGTCCTGCTTTGCGCCTTGGCGCCTTTGCGAGAGCCCCCCCTCCTTTCGTAACCCTCCCACGCAATCCCCTCATCGTGGGGGGCTTTGCCGCCCTCGATCCCTCCGCTCTGTGCCTTTTGCGGCCTTTCGACGGCCATCGCGGGGCGGTCGGGTCATGCCGGTTGCCGCGAGGGCGGTCGTTGTACTCCATTCCAACGCAAGACGTTCCGAAGAATATGAACTAGCTTTGTGTAGGCCGTCATCGGCATTTTCATGCCGACCGAGGAAACCTCGCTCACGGAAGTCGCATGGCCACTGAACTGAATCCCTGGTATCCGCGCGACGTCAATTTCCTTTTCGGTCGTCCGTTGCACCCTTCGACCATGTTCGAGCGACTCCCGTCGCTGAAGTTCACGCATCCGCTGCCGTACGGCGCGATTGTCCAAGACGACGGCGTCCAGTTCGTCGTCTTCAGCCGCTCGGCCACGGCGATGCGCGTGCTCTTGTACGACAAGGTGACCGACCGGGACCCTTGCGACGTCATCGAGTACAGTCTCGATTCGAATCGCTGGGGCGACGTGTGGAGCGTGTTCGTGCCGGGGATGGCGCCGGGGCAGTTGTACCACCTCCAGGCCGACGGGCCGTACGATCCGGAGCGGGGGCACCGGTTCGACCCCCACGCCCGCCTGATCGACCCGTACGCCAAGGCCCTGGCCGGAAAGTTCCTGCCGGCCGACGACGGCATTATTCGGCCGCCGAAGTGCGTGGTGGTCGACGACGATTTCGACTGGCAGGACGACCGCCACGTGCGCCGGAAGCTCCCCGACACGGTGATCTACGAGCTCCACGTGCGCGGCTTCACCCGATCGAAGACGAGCAAGGTGCGGCACCCCGGGACGTACCTCGGGGTGATCGAGCGGATTGGGTACCTGCAATCGCTGGGGGTGACGGCCGTCGAGCTGATGCCGGTGCACGAGTTCCCGATCAACGACTGCATCGGGAACGATCCGGAGCGGCCGAACTACTGGGGGTACGACCCGCTGGCTTTCTTCGCGCCCCACGGCGGCTACGCGGCGGGCCAGGAGCCCGGCTGCCAGGTCCGCGAGTTCAAGGAGATGGTCCTGGCCCTGCACCGCGCCGGGATCGAGGTCATCCTCGACGTGGTTTTCAACCACACGGCGGAAGGGAACGAGTACGGGCCGACGCTGAGCTTCAAGGGGCTGGAGAACCGCGTCTACTACATGCTCGAGGACGGCGGCCGCCGCTACCGCAACTTCACGGGCTGCGGCAACACGCTCAACGGGAATCACCCCATTGTGCGCGAGATGATCTTCCACTGCCTGCGCCACTGGGTGCACAATTACCACGTCGACGGCTTCCGCTTCGACCTGGCCTCGATCCTCAGCCGCGACGGCGACGGCAACCTGCTTCCCAACCCGCCGGTCGTGGAAGTGATCTCGGAGGACCCCCTCCTGGCCGACACGAAGATCATCGCCGAGGCCTGGGACGCGGCCGGGGCGTACCAGGTGGGCACGTTCGCCGACCGGCGCTGGGCGGAGTGGAACGGCCGTTACCGGGACGACGTAAGGCGGTTCTGGCGGGGCGACCCCCAACAGGTTCCCCACCTGGCCACGCGCCTGGCCGGCTCCAGCGACCTGTACCAGCCCGGCGGACGCAACCCCTACCACAGCATCAACTTCATCACCTCCCACGACGGTTTCACCTTAAGCGACCTGGTCGGCTACAACGAGAAGCACAACCACGCCAACGGGGAAGGCAACTGGGACGGCGAGCAGAACAACTACAGTTGCAACTACGGCGTGGAAGGCCGGACGTGGCGGGGCGACGTCGCCCGGGTGCGCCTCCGGCAGATCAAGAACATGCTCGCCACGCTGCTGCTCAGCCAGGGCGTGCCGATGCTCTGCTTCGGCGACGAGTGCCGCCGCACGCAGCGGGGGAACAACAACGCCTACTGCCAGGACAACGAGATCTCCTGGTTCGACTGGCGGCTCGTGCGCAAGCACCGCTCGCTGCGGCGGTTCGTCGAGGCATTGATCGCGTTCCGCAAGTCGGAGCCGGCGCTGCGGCGGGAGGATTTTCTTACGGGCCGTCCCCAGGGCCGCGGCGGCCTGCCCGACGTGAGCTGGTACGGCCCCGACGGCGCCACGATCGACTGGGACGCCAGCGACCGGAGCCTCCAGTGCCTGTTGGCGGCGGTCGGGCCCCTAAACGGCGAGCCCAGCCACAGCCGGCACCTCCTCATCCTCTGCCACGCGGGGGTCGAGCCGTGCCGGTTCCTGGTCCCCCAGCTTGCCCGGCACTTCCCCTGGCGCCTGTTCGTCAACACGGCGGCGAAGTCGCCGGGCGACGTCTATCCGGCGCTGGACGGCCCGCCGGCGCCCCCGGACGGCGCGGTGCTGCTCGAGGCCCGCTCGCTGGTCGCATACGTCGCCCGCGACCTGCCCGAGTTCGTCTAGCCCACCTCGTTTAACCGCAAGCCGAAGGCGTGCGCGCGATCGTTTAGGGCGTGCACGAGATCGTTTAGGCTCGACCTCCGGCTCCGCAGCCGCTCCCAGCGCGCGCTCGCCTTCGGCTTGCGGTTAAACGAGGCCCCGCCAACAAAGGGTCCGGGCGATTACCGTTTCACCGTCACGTGCCCGCCGGGCCAAAGCTCGCAAAGCTGCAGAACGTCCAGTCGCTCGAGCAGCCCTGGCACGTCGGCCAAGGCGTGGTCGCCGCCGGTGCGCAGCTCGTCGCGCAAGGTTGCCCGGGGGATGAAAACGCTGCCGGACGGGATCAGGTCCGCGGCGGCGGCGGCGGCCAGCAGGGCCGGCCAGCCGTAGTCGTTCTCCGCCTCGACCACGACCGTGGGGGCCGAGAGCCTCTCGCGACAGAACCGGGCGGCCTGAACGAGGTCCAGCGCCCAGAGGCCGGGCCAGGGACGCCCGGCGAACCACGCCCAGTTCCTCACGTTCCCTGCGGCGGGGGCGATCTCGCCCGTGCCGCGGAGATCCAGGGCGAGGACCTGGCGCCCCGCCTCCAGGGCCCGCGCTACCGCACGGCTGTCCCGGCCAGGAACCAGGGCGATCGGCCCGGCAGCGCCGTGGCGGCCGATGCGCACGGCGGGCAAGCGAATGCCCGGCTCGGGCTCGACGACCCAGAACTCCGCCTCCCAGGGGCCCTTTTCCTCCGCCCCCACCTTTTCCGCCTTCACGTCGGGCAACGGCTGAGGCCACCCGAGCCGCTCGCGCAGCACCGCCCGCAGCGCCGCCGGATCGGCCGGCTGGCTCAAGCGAGGGAGCGGCTTGAGCCACTCGGCGTAGACGTCGCGAAGCGTGAGGTTCTTCTCGGGCAGTCCGCAGCGAAGGTCCGCTGCGCTCTCCACCTTCGCGGGCAGCTCCTTTTCGCCCTTGGGGAAAGGCGGACGCAGCCATCGCTCGACGGCCCGATAGAGCTGCTCGCGTTTGTCCTGCTGGTAGCCGTGCGCGGTCGTCGATTCGTAATGGCCCGCGGCGTCTTCGGCCGCCAGCAGCCGGTACACGTGCCTGGCCCACTGGTACGATTTCTCCGCCTCCGTAAGCGGAAACTCCTGGTCGTCGGTGCCGCGCCGGCTGCTGATGATCATAAGCGGGCGGGGGGCGTGAAGGGCCAAGAGCGTGCCGATGTCCGCAATGCGGCGTATGCCCGGCGGACGCTGGTGCCAATCCCAGTTGCAGTCGGTGCGGATCCAGTAGTCGAACGTGGTGACGGAGCTCACGGGCACCACAAGGCACACGCGCGGATCGACCGCGGCGGCCCAGTACGTCGAGTTGCTCCCGCCCGACTCGCCCGTGAACCCGATCCGCTCGGGGTCCACCTCCGGCCGGGCCGAGAGCGCGTCGATCGCCCGGACCGCGTCGAGCACCTCGATCGCCGTGGCCGTGCGCCGCGTAAAGGAAAAGGACCGGATGCCGTGGGTGTTCGCCCCAATGGGATGGTTCGGGTCGTCGCCCGTCTTGCGCTCGCCGTAGCCGTAGTAGTCGTAGGCCAGGACCACGCAGCCCCGCAAGGCCAGGTTGACGTTCCGCTGCTGAACATAGTCCGCCGCCTTGCTCGCGGGCGTGTGACCGCTGATCGACACGATTCCCGGCACGCGCCCGCTGGTCCCCTCGGGCACGTACACGACGGCCGGGATCGCCATCCCCGGATAGCTCTCAAACGTGATCTTCTCGATGCGATAGCCCTGGCGCTTAAGCGTTCCCTTGCTCTTCAGTGCAAGGTCCCATTTCGGGGGCATGAGGTCGTCGATGCCGAGCACGGCCAGGACCTCGCGGCGCAGGGCGTCGCGCCGGGCGAGCCACGCCTCGCGAGTCTCCGGCACCGGCAGGGGTTTTAGCTGCCTTTCGAGGAAGGCCCCCATCATTCCCTTCGCCTCCTCCGCCGGCAGGAGCTTGCGGCGGAGCCACGTCTCCTGCTCGGGCCCGAAGGCCGGAAGGTTGACGCTCGGGACGATGTTGCGGATCCGCCGCAACTGCTCCGGCCCGGATAGGTAGACGTCGTTGCCGACGAACGTCGGGTAGCCCACCGGGGCGATCCTGCCCACGACGTGTACGCCGGCGTCCTTCGGATCGATGCGCACCAGCACGTCCTTCAGGTACGTCCAGATGAAACCATCCGGGCCGCGCGTCAAGCTCTCGTACTCATAGGAAGGGTCCACCCAGTGCGGCCAATAGGCGTCGGTCGAGACGGGCGAAGGCAGCGCCTTGCGGAAGAGCACCTCGCCCGAGGCCACGTCCACCCCGTACAGGATGCTGCGGTCGGCCCGCTCTCGCTCCGTGGTCAGGCCGAGCAAACGCCCCGGCGCCGCCTCGATCACGAGCCCGGTGCTCCGTGCCTTCGCGATCGGCACAATCTCGCGCACGATCTTCCCCTCGGCCACGTCGTAAAGGAACAGCCTGGCCTCGGCCGGCGCTTGATGCTTGCTGAGCTCGTCGGCCGCCCTCGAGGTGGAAATGGCGATCACCCGGCCGCCCAGCGCGGGAGCGATCCAGTGTACGGTGTAGCCGCTCAGGGGTCGCCAGAAGCCGTCGAGCTTCCCCGTCTTCGGGTCATACCACCCGAAGCCGCCGCCGGTGTAGTTGCGCTCGCCGAATCCGCCGAAGTAAATCTTCCCATCGGCCCCCATCGCGGAACTGTGCATGATGGCCACCCGCGTGGCGCCGAACTCCCCGATCCGCCGCGGGTTGCTCGCCGGGGCATCCGGGCCGGGCGCCGGCTGGCCGGGTGGCCCGCCCTTGCCCAGCGTCCACGGCTGCCCGGGATCGTACACCACCAGCGGCCCGCCCGCGTAGCCGCTGAAATACAGCTTGCCGCCGCAAACGATCGTCGTGTACGGCGCCAGCCCCACGCGCGGGCCGAGGTACGTCGTCTTGTCGCCCTTAGGATCGAACAGGAATGACCCCACGTAATCGTCGCCCGTGCCGTACAGCCGGCCGTCGGGCAAAAGCGACAGGGGATTGAGGCGGTGGGGATAGGTCTCGACGCCCTCGAGCCCGATCGACTTCCAGCCCCGCGATTCCGGCGTCTTGCGTGCCGCGGCATCGCCCCTCGGCCTCTTCTCCGCGCGGGCGTCCTCCCGCGGCCGGTACCACAGCGTGGCACGGCCCTCGGCGTCCGGGTCGATCTGGTCGTAGTAGACTTCCGGCCTCGTCTTCGAGCCCTTGTCCCACGGCGATTCCCGCGGGGGCCAGGGCGGCACGTCGCCGGTCTTCGCAATCGCCTCGCCGTGATACAGCCAGTATTCCTTGAAGGGCGCGCCGCCACCCTGCGGCACCCGGGCGTACGCGCCCGGGAATTGCTCGAGGATGTCCATCACCCGCTCGGTCGGCGACTCCAAGAGCACCTTCTCTTCGCCCGTGGTCAGGTTCACCGCCACGAGGTACCACGCCGGGACCATGCCGCTGGCGATGTACGCGTGCGTGTCGTCCACGCCCATGACGTAGCGGCTCCACGCGCCGTTCGGATGGCTCGGTCCCACGGGCCCGAAATCCTTCACCACCTTGCCGAGCTTGGGATCGTAGATGTACAACCCGACCTGATTGCCCCGGGTCCCCGTGCCGTAGATCCTTCCGTCCGGCCCGACGGCCAGCGGGCGGACCTCGCCGCCTAAGCCCGGGACGATCTCTCCCCGGTCCTCCATGGTGTTGGAGGCCGGGTCGTACACGAACAGGCCCATGCTCCAGGTGTGTCGCGACGGGGTGGCGACGTAGTACTTGCCGTCGAACCCCAGCGCCCGGCCCGAGAGGTAGAACTGGTGCCCGTCCGGCAACCGCTGCTTTTTCACCTGGCCCGTGCCCAGGTCGACGGCGCACAGCCACGTCGGCCCATAGTACTCCTTGAAGTAGATCTGGAGCACGTCCCAACTCTTTCCGTCCAGATTCGGCACCATCCACCGCTCCCAGACGTTCACGCCGCGGGCCGGCTCGCCCAGCGACTCGGTCTTGAGCAGGGGCGCCTTCTCCAACGCCTGCTTCAGCTCCGGCTGCTCGGCGGCCCGCCACGGCTCTCCCGCCGCCTCCCCCCGGCCCGCCAGCAGCGTCACGGCCGCCCACCCTACCAACCATCCAACGCGGGTCGTGCTCATGTCCTATTCCTTTCTTGCCCAGGCTCAGTCCGCCCGGGCGATCGTCCTCATGGGCCGAGCCATTGGGGCTCGCCTCCGAGGCGGAACCCAACGGGGAAAACGGACGGGAGACGCGTGGTCTATTCGAACCGTTTCGATAGACGCCCATTCTACCCACCGGCAGCCGCCAATCACAGGACCGCGCGGTTCAGCCGAAGGTCACTCGGCAACCCCCCCAGACGGACCCAGCTTTCCGGCGGTGCCATTTCGGATGCCGGAAATCGGTGGTCTTGTAAGACTCCGAGGCAACCGTGCGGATTTCGAGACAGCGGCGCCGCGAGGACTCGGCTTCAGACGCGCCGATCCCCCGGCGTCGTCTGGAAGCCCTCCTTATGCCAGCATCACTTGTGCGCCGGAAAGACCTTGCGCGGTACTATGACCAGGTTGCACGCGGTAACCGGGCGTTGCCAAGTCGCTCGGCAAGATGCCTACCTCGATTCACGACTTCATCCCAGGTCTGAAACTTTATGGCGCTCTCCTTGCACATGTCGTTCCAGCGTTCACGGCGTTTAGGGTCCGCCAGGTCCCTGTCGCGGCCGATGACCACCATTCCATCTGGCGATTCAATACCGTCTAGCCCCAACGTTTCTTGCGCCGCCCGGGGATTCCTTTCCACGCCCTTCTGCCATTGCTTCACTTGATCCGTTGCATGGTGAAACTGAGCAGACGGCTCGTTGTTTTGCAGGAATATCGTGTGTTGCGGTCCCTCAATTTCGACGGCGACATACCGGCGGTTGAATTTGCGGAACACGAAATCTATTTGGCCATATCCCTGAATGTACTGTTCACGCCAGATCTGCACTTGATCTGGCTCAATCAGAAACGTGGCTGCCGGATTGTGCCGAAAAAAGTCTAGAAGATCTCCCTCGCGTGTTTCAGAGTCATTCAGCAGGATTTCCAGTTGCCGGCAGCTCCCAAGAAGGGTGGTTGCAGCTCTGTCGAGACGCTGGTCAGCAGAGCCATGCGATTGCTCAGGAACGCCAGCGGCAGTCAAGATGCGCGTTGCCAGACGCACTTCATTGGATTCCGAAGGCGCGATCTCGGGCAGAGCAACCACCATACAACCAATCTCCGCCCCTTCATACGCGGCGTATGGGCCACCCTTCCCCAATCGCGTGGGCGTGTGTCGAAGAGTCCCCCTTTGTATCAGGAACTGCAGCAGGTCCGCCGGCAATGCAATGGCCCATGTGCGAACAGCGAGAAGCGGCGCGGCTGGGCCACACCGCAAAGTCGCGTTCCTTGTGCTGGGGCCCAGCCGGCCAGGATGACGGGATTCGGAGACAAGTCTACCATCGACGTATAGTCGGATATGCTCTTGGTCGTAGGTTCCGGCAATGTGGATGCGCTGCTTCTCCGGAAGCACAAACGGGGCGAAAACTTCGATTCTCTTTCGCTCTTCTGACAGCCAGACCTGGAATCGCGGCCTGTTCTCATTGTTGCAGAAGTCAAGACCTACATAGGACAAAGCGTCTGGCTCCATACTGGCTACTATGTCTGCCAAAAGGGGATTGCCTCTCACTGTGGTCCCGAGCGGCGTGCAAACCAACTCAATTGTGATTTCCGTATCGGGCGGATTCGACAAGCATGAAGCCACAGCGGCGGCGTACTGGTTATACACCCGTTCGTCAAACTCCCTCTGGGTCAGTGTCGAAGAAGTGTGCGCGAACGAGGGCCCTATCCTTTGTGCCGCCGGCCGAGAGACTGAACGTTTCTTGTGTCTTCCCTTGCCCATGGCGTATTCCACGAGTGTGGGCCGGCACGCCGTCGCTTTGGCACAACCTGCAACCGTGCCGCCCTCCCGGCGCCGTCGCAATCTCGTATCGCGCCGATTCCGGCAGCACGACACTCAACCTCGCACGGGTCAATCTACCCCCGAAGTAGGTCCGGCGACCGGGGTCAGGCTTCAAATATCAAGTTTGACGCGGCCGGGCCGCGGTCAGGCCTTAAATATCAAGTTTGGCGATGGACGTTCTCGCACCACGCGTGCAGGTCCGCCACGCTCTTGTGCCGGCCGACTCTCACGGCCGGTTCCTCGGCAGGTGACGTGGTACAGGGCGTTGGCGAAATCGATTCTCGGCGGTCTGGCCATGTCCTCAATGTAGCAGTACCCCGGCCTCCCGTGAAGTAGGGGTGCGCTGAGGGATAGTCTGAAGAAATCGTAGCAGGCACGCGCCGCGTGCCGTCCGCCGGTTACGGCACACGGAGTGTGCCTGCTACTCCAGTCGGTTGAGCCGGCCCGGAGAAGCCGGGGCGACACGCCCCGGCTCGGAGAGAAGACAGAGAATGTTGCATTACTTCTCCGAGAAGCGATAAGCGCTCGCGGGGTCTTGGCCGGGGTCATCGCGGCGGGCCAACGTCCAGAAAGGTGCCCCTAAGAATGTAGGCGCCCGGTCCCTGCGGCAAAGTGAATCGGTTGCCTGCCTTGAGCGTCAGGTCCGAGACCACTGCGCCGGTCAGGGGATTGAAGACCTGGGATCGCACGGGGCGCCGCGCCTGGAACGTCACTCCGCCGGGGAGAATCCCCATCGGAAGGCACACGAATTGGCTGCCCTGAACGCTGCCCACGTTGCGCACGCATCCGTCGGTGGGCCGGGTGGCTTCGGGCCAGTATTGGTTGGGCTGGTTGTTGCAGAAGACCGTCAGCGGCGCGCCGGGCTCGAGCCCGTCGTTGCGCACCCAACCGGCCAGGTCCGGCGGCAGGATCCGGCGGAGGAATCGATACGCGTTGATGCCGGCCGTGTCCTCGAAGCGGTCTTCGGCCCCCGCGGGCGGACAACACCGGGCGTATCCGTACACGCCCGCGCGCGAGTGATACACGTACGCCGGCAGGTTGGCGAGGTAGGCAAACACCGCCGCCGAGCACAGCTTGATGGGGTCGCTCTCCGAGCTGACGGACGAGCCCGGGCCGATGGGCTCGTTGCTCACCACGGGCGGCACGCCCGGCAGGTTGCCGGCCCGATAGGGGTCGCGGACCGGCAGCCAGCCGCCTTCCGCCGTCCTGACGTCCCGGCTGAAATGGACCGTGGCCAGGCCGGCCGCGCTGCCGCGGTAGAGCGCAATGATGCCCTCGTTGCTCGTGTCGTCGTTCGACGTGATGGCCACGGGCACGCTCGTGCGGCCGGCGAGGTGCTGCGTGAACGCGCGCAGGTCCGCCACGCCTTGCGCCCCCGGAAAGCCGTTCTGCCAGGCCTCGTTCGCCACTTCCAGGTAAAAAACCAGGTGCTCGCGCCCGGCGAGGTTCGCCAGGACGGCGTCGAGATGCGCTTGCCGGGTTGCCCGGGCCGGCATCACGTATTGTGCGTCGGCGAAGAGGGTCACCTCGACGCGCAGGCCATGCCGGCCGGCCAGGTCGAGCACGTCGCCAAACTGCCGCCAGTAATCCGGCCAGGCCTGAACCGCGCGCCCCGAGCGGTTGGTGAAGCGCACCGGCGCAATCTCCAGTCCGTCCCAACTGACCATGCTGAGGATGCGCACGTAGTTGAAGCCTTTCGAGGCCAAGAGAGCCAGGTTGGCGTTCAAGCGCGTGCGGTCGTACTTGGCGTGGCGGAGCGCTTGAAAGTAGGACGCACCCAGGCCGAGCAGCGGCCCGTCGTCGTCCCAGAAGGATTTGCCCTTGAGCCGAACGACGTTCTTGCCGCTCGCCAGGTTCCACACTTTGACGTTGCTGAACACGGCGCCCACCGGCGCGCCCGCGGCCGGGTCGCGACGAGGGCTCGCGGCGATGCGCACGCTGTGGCCGGCCGGTTTCCACGGGCCCGGCACCGACGTGGTGAGCAGAAGCTCGCCGTTGCGGTAGAGCTTGAGCACCGAGCTGCCCGCGCCGTCCGGCCCCCACTCCTCGCGGAAACGATAGGTGGCGTCCGAGGCCCAAGGCAGTCGTGCCGTGTCCGGCTCCTCGTACTTCGGCCGGATCTGCCAGACGATTTCCATCGCGTCGACCTTCGCCGCGTCGAGAGAGCCGATCTTGCGGATGAAGTGCTTGAAAGGGTTGTCGCGGTAGCCGCCGGAGTAATTGCCGTCCGCGCCGCCGGCGGTGTGATCGTACATGTGGAACAGCTCGCTCTTGTCTTCCATTCCCGCACGGCGCTCCTTGGGGTGGAGGCCGCGCACGGAGAACTCGGCCGCACCCTTGGTGATGGTGGGCACGTGCCAGTAGATCGCGTCGTTCTTCCCCGTGACTTGCCACCCGCCGGCCGCGAAGTCGCCACCCAGGCGCGTGCCGATCGTGGAGCCTTGCAGGGCGTCGTCCAGCACGAGCGTGCCGTGGCCGGCCGGAGGCCCGGCGGGCGCATGGCCAAAGACCAGCGCGCCGGAAACCAGAATGAGCATGGAAGTCTGCATCGTGCACCTCAAAGGCGGTCTTGCAGGTTCCCCGGAGATCGAGGTCTCACTTCGCTTTTCGCAAATCCGCTATCGCCGTGGCAAAACCTTCGATCAGGTTGTCCTCGCAGCGGACGTCGCGGGTCTCGGCCCCGATGAGGATGCCGATGCGGGAAGCCGGCTTTCGGGTCTCCCGAAGCTCGTTCTTGACGAGCGTGACGGACTCCGCCGCGCCGTTTATGTCGATGGCAACGCCTTTCTCGCCTCCGCTATCGACGATGCGGTTTCGCTCGAAGCGGTTCCGGTGCGGGGCAAACGCCTTGGTCCCGCCGCGAAAGCGGATGCCGGCCTCGCCGCTTCGCCGGACGTCGTTATCGCGAATGAGGTTGTCGGAATCGCGGTGGCCGAGGGTCATCCCATAGGTGCAGTCTTCGATGACGTTCTTCTCGTAGAGCCCGTGCTGGGCGCCCCAGCAGAAGTAGATGCCCTCGGCGCTGTGCCGCACCCGGTTGCCCCGGACGATCGAGCGCTGGGACCCCGAGCCCGAGTGAATGGCGAGTCGGGCCCCGTCCTCCAGGTGACAGTCCTCGACGAGCACGTCGTGGGAAATGCCCCAGACGATGCCGTCGCAGTAGAAATCGCGCACCGTCACCCCGCGCACCGCGACGCGATTGCTCTCGTCCAGGCGAATGCTGCCGTCGTCGAACGCGCCCTTGTCGAGCATCTCGTTGTTGGCCTTGTTGCCGTCCACGGCGAGGTGCTCGATTGCCGCGTCGGCAACGCCGGTGCACTGGAGGAGGGCGAAATTCGTGGCGATGTGGGGGTCGCCCGCGAGGTGGAATCGCTCCTCCAGGCGGCGATCGAGCTTGAAGCGGTTGCCCGAAGAGGCGATCAGCGTTCGCTGGACGATGTTCGTGCCTTTGCCGAACGGGTCCTTGCTGACCAGCCGGACGCCGTCGCCCACCTGGAAGCCTTTGGGGTCGGCCAGGGTGATTTCCTGGTCCCAGTGATCGCCGTCGACGATGAGCTTGGTGGTGACGGACGGCTCCTTCACCAGCAGCGAGTCCGGCCCGCTGCCCAGGAGGCGGACTTTCGACTGAAGGAAGATCGAGTTGCGCAGCCGGTACGTGCCGGGCAGGACGCGGACGGTGCCGCCTCCCCGGCGTGCGACGTAATCGACGGCTGCCTGGATCGCGCGATCCGTGGTGCCGACGAGGTCCGCCTTCTTGGGGCCGACCGTGATCAGGACGCGCTGCTCCCAGTCCGGCTCGACGGAATCGCCGAAGATCGCCCGCGGGTTGACGTTCTTGGGGAGCTCGCCGGCCCGCGCAAGAGCTGCGCCCAACGCGCCGGCCGCCAGACCGCCGACGGCTCGCAGGAATTGCCTGCGCTGGAATGCCTGGGGATTACGCGGCGTCATGGTATTCTCCTTCGTAGGAGGTACTTTATCTCTTAAGGGCTGCCCCCGCTGCCCCCCTGGTCATGTCTACGGCACCCCCTCCACGGCCGGCGGATCAGATGGGGATCTCCAGCACCACCATCCCCCGCTGGTTGCCCTTGGCATAGTCTCTCCCCATCTCGCGGACCGTCTCGAGCCACGTATAGCCGTCCTGGGTGTCGTACTGGGGCAAGACGTCCTGGTTGACGATTTTCTTGAGGGTGTCGACCTCGGCGATCAGCACGCGCGGGTAGTCGTGGGCGGAGAGCCTGTTGGGATCCGGCCGGGCCAGGCAGACCACGAACTTGGCGAACTGGTACGACGGCGTCCCGTGGGCCTGCACGCCCTTGAAGTAGCACTCGATCCGTCCGCTTTGGAGCACGAAGGGCGAGGCGTGCGCGGCGAGGATTTCTTCGAGGTGAGCGCAGTGATAGTCCGACGCGGGAACGATGATGTTCGGCGAAGGGTTGTCGTTCCAGCCGACGATCAGGTCGAAGAGGGTCTCCCCGAACATGACCGTGAGGAACCCGCCGAGATAGTCGGATTGCAGCCTGCCGTCGAAGAGCCCGAAGATTACCACGCCCGTGTGCTCCAGGAGCTTCTTGCGGACCATGAGGACGTGCTCGCGGTGCAGCCGGTAGAGCCGGCTGAGATACGGCACGACGATCGCCGTGAGCAACAGCGTCAAAAGCGGGCCGGCCAGCCACTCATACGCCTTGAAGTAGTCCACGGCAACCTCCTCGCCTCATTCGGCCAGAGACGGCCCGCAGCGGCAGCGCGCCGGCACGCCCGGCGGCGCTGCGCCCCTGTGCGCCTCTGCGTGGTGTTCTAGTCCATCGGCGCGGGGTTGTCCAGTGGGAGCAGAAAAGGCGTGGAAGCCTTTTAGAAGACGCAACCGTTGCCTGCCAATCAAGCCTCACCCACCCAAATCGCGGAAGAGCCACATCAATTGTCGGCGTGTCCGCAACTGCCGATGGTCGCCTGCCAGTCACCGTCGTAGGAGCTATTCTATCTTCTAAGGGCTGTCCCCCTTGCCCCCCAATATCGGACCTGTCCCGTCTTCTCCCTGCCCTGGATCTGGACTGTCCTTCTACTGCGGCGCGACAGTCGCTTTGCCTCGCGCTGTAAGCCGATAGCGATCGATCGGCTCGCCCGCTATCACTTCCAGAAGACCTTCTTCGACCAGGTCGTCCACCAGCGTCATTGCCGTGACGCCCTCCGGGAGATTACGCGAGTCAAATCCCCTCTCAATCTGGTACCATCCCCATTCGCCATCGTGGCATGCGATCTTGGTTAGCAATGTGTGTTTTGCAGAAGAGATGTCCATTTCATTTGCCTCAATCGCCAAAAGAAGGGCCAAACATCCGGGTGGCAAAGGAGAGAATTGCCCAACGTCTCCCACTCAGACAAGGCGTAGTCCTCGAGGGTGGCGGTGTGCGAGTTATTCGAGAGGTCACCGCATGGGGCATGGGGGCAGTCCTCAAAATAAACGAGCGGCGTATCCCCAACCGCCGATGGTCGCCCGCCAGTCACCTCCGTAGGAGCTATCTTGTCCTTTGAGGGCTGACCCCCTTACCACTTCTTACGGCCGTGTGGTCATGAACACGTTGCCGTGCATGGCCCCGTTGGCGCTGTGCACCTGGAAGTAGGTGGGCGAGCCGCCCTCGCCGTTGGCGTTTTTCACCCCGTAGGCGAAGCATCGCCGCGCGGCGTCCAGGTAATCGGTCCGGCCCGTCAGGCGAAAGGCCAGCGACAGCAGGTCGGCCGCCAGGATGTTGTAGTGGCTGCAATCGCCTTTGCCGGTCACGCTTCCGTCGGGCCGCGGCGTGATGGTGTAGAAGATGCCGTGTGCGGGGTCCACGCTCTTGCGGAGCGTCTCGAGGTGGGCCAGCAGGTAGGAGCGGGCCGGGGCGTCGCCGGGAAACATCTCGACGTACCGGGCCAGGGCCTCCATGTAGAACAACGACGCCCACAGCGAGATCGGCCCGTGCTTCGGCGGCTTGCCGTCGAAGGCACAGCTCTTGATCTGCCACCGCGCACGCTCAACGTACTTCGCGTCGCCGGAGAGCAGGTACCCTTCCAGCAGGCGGTTGAGCGTGCCGCCGTCGCCGCGGTCGCCCATGCGGTTGTTCCGCTCGGGCGGGCCGGGGTCTTTCTGGGGCGACATGTATTCGGCCAGGGCGTTCTCGGCGATCTCCAGGCAGGCGTCGTGCGACTTCCAGTCGCCGGTCATATAGTAAAGCGTCGCCGTGCCCCGGGCCCCGAACGCGAGGTCCTTGGTGAAGTGGTTGTAGTTGCGGTGGGGGTTCTTGTGGCCGGGCTCGGCGTGGAGCGAATGCGCCCAAACCCCGCCCTTGACGAAGTGCAGCCCGGGATAGTGGGGCTGATGGTGGACGTCGACGTCCCGGGTGTGCCTGTCGGCGGCCGCGAACAGGCCCCACCACGCGGGATTCAGGGTGCGCGCGTACTGCTGCGCCATGCGATAGTCGAGATCGTACTTCATGCCCCACTGGCCCGAGGGGGCCTCGAAGTCGATCGGCACGTCGCCGTAGTCCATCCAGCCGTAGAATTCGTGCTCCTCGCGGCGGCTCAAGAGGCTGGGGCCCGGCGGCACGCCCTGTAGGACGGATTTCAAATCCGTCCTACCCTCCGGGGACTCCCCAATGGCCGAGAGATTGCGGACTTCGTACGCGTGGAAGTTCTGCATGTCCTGCGGGTGGAGGTCGCCGAGTGCCCGGGTCCTGGCGAGCCACTGGGGGGAGGGCTCCAGGCGCAGCGGATCGGAGAAGCCGAGGACGATCGCCTTGTTGCCGTCGTCCGGCGCCGTGCCCGCGTGGAACAGAAGCAGCACTTCGTGCGTCTTGTGCTCGCCGCTTCGCAGCGGGTGATGGGCGGCGTAGCGGCCGGGAAACAGGCCGATCTCCACCGTGCCGTCCTTATCGGCCGCGAGCGCCTTCGGGTAGTTTTGCCAGAAATCCTGGATGCCGGCGGTCAGCCCTTTGGCGGCATCGGAGACGTCGAGCCAGCCCAGGGCCTGCTGGCCAGCCCCGGCTTGCACGCCGCCGAGGAACGTCCGGTAGCCCTTGAAGGTGACGTAGCTGTTGGGCCGGGGATGGAACTGGGGGGCCTGGTAGCGATTCCAGTGCTCGCCGCCGCTGGAGTCCTGGTAGATCTCGGCCCTGGAATCCAGGGGCGCCACGAGGGGCTGGCTTTGGGCGTCTCCGCCGACCACGACCCGGCCCGGCCGGTCCAGGCGCAGCGGCAGGCGCAGGGCCATCTCGTCGAAGAAGACGCAGTTGACGCCGCCGAGGTTGGCGTTCCGGGCGTTGCCGTCCGGCGTGCGGCCGCCGTGGTTGTTGTTTTCCAGCGTGAAGGCCAGCTTCACTCGCCCGCTCCCCGCGTAGAAGTGATACCACGCGGTGTACTCGAGGACCGGGGCGCCGGCCGGACCAAGCGACCCTTTCAGGCGGAGGACGCTCCGCAGCGGTCCGCTCTCGAGCACGGTGGACTCGGTCACGGCCTGGCTGGCGGCGGAGAAGCCCTCGGGGATCGTCCGGAATGTGTAGACGTCGCCCTTTTCCGGCCAGGCGTATTGCAGCCAGGCCCCGCCGGGAATGGAGACCAGGCCATCGGCGGCGGCGAAGTCCTTGAGGTACGCCCCGCTGCCCACGCGGTTCCCGTTGGAATCGGTCAGTTCGTACTCGCGCTGGGAGGTGAACTTCAGGGTGTAGTCTCGCAGCCCGGCCTGGGGAGAACACACCACGTAAACCAGGTAGGAGCGGCCCTTGTTGTTCGGGTCGGGGATGGCGCGGGTCACCATGGGCTTGAGCCCACGGACCACGGCGCCGTATCGGGGCTTGTCCGCCTCCGGCCTGGCTACGACCACGCTCCCGTCGGCAAGCCGCACCTCGTCGAAGAGGTCGAAGGCCCGCTTGCTGAGGCGAAACTGGGCCGCGCCGGTATCTACCGTGAAGGCATCGTCGGTCCGGTGGATCTGAATTGCCGCTGCCGGCTTTGCCCGGGCCGATACCCCGTCGCCGTATTCCAGGGCGTACGCCTGGCGCGCGTTGGCTTCGACGTCGGCCTGGAAGTCCACCAGCAGCCAGCGGATGCTCCCCCCCGGGCGCCACAGGCCCGTGGCGCGGAATTGGGCCGGGACCTCCTTGCCGTCGCGCATCAGGCGGACCTGCTTGGGGCTTTGCAGCTCCCCCTGGGGAAACGGCACGGCGAAGGTCACCGGCTCGGCGCGTCGCGGCACGCCCTGACGCTCGACGACGCTCAGCTCGACCACCCCCGCTGCCAAAGCGCTGGTGCAGGCCGCCGCAAGGACCACGGCTGCCCGACCCACGACCGAGGCGAAACAGGGCATCCACTTCTTGTTCTCGTTCACGGTCAGGTTCTCCGATTTCCCGGCCCTGGCTGTTCACCGGGATGAGCATGGCCCTGCGGCGACGGCATGTCAAGCCGATGGGCGGTTGCCGGCGGGGTGGGGGTTGGATAGAATCGTCCGGACCAACGGGCGATGGTCACGTCCCCCGTGCGATTCTCCTCCGGATGAACCTGTTTCGAGCCGTTGAATGCCGCCAGTTGACGTTGTGCTCACGGGCGTGGGCGTGGTCTGTCCCATCGGAATCGGCCGCCAGGAGGTCTGGGAGTCCTTGGAGGCCGGCCGCAGTGGCATTCGGCCACTCGCTCAGGGGGGTCAGCTCCGTCTCCCCGTCCGGATTGGGGGGGAGGTGCAGGATTTCGACCCCAAGGCCCGGGCCCTGCCGCGCAAGAACCTGAAGGTCATGGCCCGCGACGCCCAGTTGGGAGTCGCCGCCTCGATCCTGGCCTGCCAGGACGCCCGGATCGAGAGCGGCGGGATCGATCCGGAGCGGTTCGGGGTGATCCTGGGGGCCGACCGGATGTGCAGCGACATGGAGCACAGCGAGCCGCCTTACCGGCAGTGCATGGTCGACGGGTCGTTCGATTTCGGCCGGTGGGGGCCCGAGGGGCTGCCGGTCACGTTCCCGCTGGCCTTTCTGCGGATCGTGCCGAACATGATCGCCTCGCACGTCTCCATCGTCCACGACGCCCGGGGGCCGAACAACACGATCCATCACGCCGAGGTGTCGGGCCTGCTGGCGGTGATCGAGGCGGCTCGGGTGATCCAACGGGGCATGGCCGACGTGATGCTCGCCGGCGGGGCGAGCTCCCTGACCACTCCCTACGACTGGGTCCGGCACTGCGCCTCCGGCCGGCTCTCGTCGCAAAACGAGCCGCCGGAAGGCGTGATGCGCCCCTTCGACGCCGCCCGAAGCGGCGAGGTCCGCGGCGAAGGGGCCGCGATGTTCCTGCTGGAAAGCCTGCCGCACGCCCTGGCTCGCGGCGCCCCGCTTTGCGCCCGGCTCGCCGGCTGGGGCACCGCCTTCGAGTGCCACCCGGGGCGACGTCTGGAAGGGCACGCCCTGCGCCGGGCGATCCGACAGGCCATGGACCACGCCGGCCTCGACGCCCGGGACCTCGGCCACGTCAACGCCCACGGCGCCAGCACGATCGCGGACGACGCGATCGAGGCCCGGGCCATTGGCGACGTGCTCGACGACGTCCCCGTCACCGCCCCGAGGAGCTACTTTGGCAACCTGGGTGCAGCCGCCGGGGCGGCCGAGCTGGCCGCCACCGTGCTGGCGCTCGGCCGCGGGCTGGTCCCCGCCACGCTGAACTACGAGCGTCCCGATCCGGCGTGCCCGCTGAGAGTCATCGCCCGGGAGCCGCTGGCCGGCACGCGGCCGGCCGCGCTGGCGCTGAACTGGACCACCATCGGTCAGGCCGCGGCGGTGGTGTTCACCGGTCCCGAGTGACCGGTCGAATTGGGTGACATGCCCTCGACGGCGCAGCCGGCGTGGGCATGTCTTGCGCAGGACACATGCTCACCCGACGCTTCGCGTCGTGAGAGCATGCCACCCTGGACGCAGCACTGGCGAGACGCCAGTGCCACCCAACCTGTCGATTGAGGTGCGTCGCCCCGCTACGTCGCGCGGATGCTGAACCCGTAGCGGGCCAGCTCCGCCAGGAGACAGAGGATCGCGACGAGAATCATCCCCAACGAAGCGGCCAGCATGACGCCGTACGGACTGGCCTTGCCGAGCCTGGCCAGGATTCCGCCCCCTTCGCCGGGCTCACGCGGCTTGCGCTCCTCGCGCGGGGCCTTCTTCTTTTCCTTCTTTCGCTTCCTTCCTGCCGGCGCCTCTTGTTCGACCGCCTCCGTGCCCGCGAGGCCCTCGGCGGCCGGCGCAGCCGCCCCGGGCGGCCCGAGCATCTCCGAATCCACCGGACCCAGATCGCCAAGACCGAAGTTCTCAAAATCGTCTTTCGACACGGTTTCCCCTCCGCGCCAGCGGCGCAGTACGTCGTCGTGGGGTTGCCCAGACCGACTTCCATTATAGTCGGCCCGAGGCTGCTCCTCCACGGAAATCGCGTCGCCGCCGGGCCAAGTACGCCGCCAGGGCGAACCCCAGCCCCACGTTCAGCACGGCCAGCAGAAAAACGTAGACCATAAGGGCAATCCCAGGGCACGTGGCGAGGGCTACTCGGTCCCCAAGGGAAATCTAGGATACGCGGAGATGCGTATAATAGGTGGCATGATACCCGTCGATCGGAGGGCATCCGCAAGCCGCTTGCGGCTTAGCATCCCTCGCGCAGCCCCCCCGGCCGGCGTCGGGGGGCGTCATTTCGCCCGCTCTTCCTGGTGCACCTGCGCGACCTCCTCGGCCGATAGTGCCCGGACGTACATCCCCAGCTTCGCCACCCGGCAGGCCAGGTGCTCGCTTACGCCGGTGAAGTGGGGGTTGCCACCCAGGGCGAAGTCCCTGGAGGCCGAGTGGACCTCGGCCGGCACGGCCAGCCGGCCCGCGGGCCTGCTGTCGAGATAGAGCACGATCTGCGGGCCCGATTTCACCGCGGCCAGGTGGTACCACCGGCCGGGGTCGATGGCCACGCCCTCGGTCGAGTAGGACGTGCCGGCCTCGACCCGGGCAAAGAGCTTCCCGCCCGCGACGCACAGGCGAAGGGGGTCGTCCATGACGTGGTCCCAGGCGCTGAGGACCTGCCCGAGCCGCTCTTCCTTGCGGTCGTACGAGAACCAGAGGCTCACGGTGTAATCGGCCGAGGGGAAGGCCCGCAGGGCGTACACCAGCATGCCGGTCTGGCCGTCGAGCTGGATCGCGCCGCTTGGCTTGCCGTCGAGGCCCGGCGCCGGCCGGAAGCCCTGGCTTCGGACGAGTTTCCCGTAGGTCGGCTTGGGGTCGCCGGCCAGCGCGGCGGCCACCACCACCCCGCTCGGCCCTTCGCCGTACTCGGAAAGCTCCTCGGCTGCCAGCGGCGGCAGGGCTGGATCGATTCGGAACCGCTTCGGGGGCGCGAGGCTCTCCGTAGTACCGGCCTCGTTTCGGGCGATCAGCTTCCAGAAGTAGTCGACCTGGGGCCTCAGCCGCGCCGACTCTTGGGGCGAGACGACCAGGCGATGCCCCGGCTTGGCGCCCGCTTGCAGCACGGGGGCGGCGAAGTCGGGCGATTCCGCGACGACCAGCGTGTGCGTTCGGCCGCGATCGGCCGCCGCCGGCCGGCGCCAGGTGAACACGAGGTGGCCGGCCGGGACCGCGGAGCCGTCGGCGGGCGTGGACGCAACCGGCGCAGGCGGCGGGAGCTGCCGGCCGGGCAGCCAGGAGACGTAGCGGCTCCCGGTCGACCCGGCGGTGGCGAAGTCGCACAGCCGCAGGGTGCCTTGCTTGGCCGCCGGCACGTCGACCAGAAGCCACGGCGCGAACCGGCCGACCCGCTCGTCGTCGGCATTCGGCTCCGGGAAGGAGACCTTGGCCCCGGCCAGCTCCGAGGGTGCGATGGCCGGGATCCGGGCCTCGTCGAAGGGGTTCAGCCGCTGATCGTAGGCCAGGAGGATCGGCCCGCGGTAGATCGACGTGCGGCCGAGCATCTCCAGGTCGCCCGACTCGCAGCGAAGCGGCATGGGGAAGTCCAGGGCGATCTCATCCCCAGCGCTCCAGCGGCGGCGCAGCTCGAGGTAGCCGGGTAGCACTGGCTGCTTGCCAGCCAGTGTGTTGGGTGGCACTGGCTGCTTGCCACCCCGGCTCCAGCCCGGGATCCGCAGCCGGAGCGTGAACTCGGCCGGCTTCGCCGGGCTGACGCGAAGTCGCACTTTGCCGTCCAGCGGGTAGCGCGTCTCCTGGGTAAGCGTGACGGCCGTCCCGTCGGCCAACCGGCACTCGGCCCGCATCGGCCCGTAGTAGTTCACCACCAGGCCGTCGGCCGACTGCATCACGGCCCATTCGGAGAGCATGCCCAGGCCGCGGGGGCCGTTGACCGAGCAGCAGTTCAAGTCGGGCGTGCCGGCCCGGGCCTGGAACACGATCGCGTGGTGCGAAGCCTCCCGGATCCCATCCATCGGCGTGTTGTAGGTGCACCAGGAGCCGGAGGGGTGCAGGGCGCCGAGCATCCCGTTGTAGGTGGACAGCTCGAGCTCGTCGGCGATCGTGGGGTCGCCCGTCAGGCGCAGGGCGTCCAGGCCGATCGCCATCCAGGCCACGGTGCAGCACGTCTCAATGGCGCCCGGCTGGTAGGGGTTGCCGGTGGCCTGCTCGCCGGACGAGAACGCGCCGTTGTTGTGGCGGTCCCAGCGCCGGATGCTGTGCCAGTGATGGAGGAAGGAGCGGCGGTAGCGCTCGTCGCCGGTGATGAGGTACAGCTCGACCAGGCCCTGGAGGTCGTGGAGGCTTTCCCATCGCGGCCGTGGGGTCCGATGGTACTCGACGCCCGCCAGGCCGGTGCGGAAGTAGTCGCCCGCCTTCTGCCAGTCCTTCTCGATCTCCCGCATCATGGCCAGGTACCGGGCGTGGCCGGTCTTGCGGTAGAGCCGGCCCAGGGCGTGGATCACCGCCAGGTTCATCTCGTCCGAGCCGGCGCTCAGCGCGCGCCGGCCGGTGTCGAGGAACGTCCGGCACACGAGGTCGGCGGCCTTGCCGCAGGCGGCCAGGGCCGCCTCGTCGCCGGTCTCCTCGTGCCACGTCAAGAGGCCGAGCATCACGTGGTAGTGGCCCCAGAGGTCCCAGTGGGCCAGGAGGCGTACGTCCTTGGGGAACGGGCCGAGATAGCCGTCCTCGGCCTGGCCGGCGATCAGTTGCCGGACCACCGCCCGGACCGTCTCGCGCAGCTTGGGGTCTTCGCTCATCCTCAGGGTTTGGACGGCGGAGATCAGGTACTTGCCCACGAACTCGCCGGCCCAGGGGACGAGGCTCGGCCTGGGCTGGCGGTCGCGGAGCTCGAACATGGCCAAAAGGCCGGGGTTGGCCGCCGGGGCGCGGACCAGCCAGCCGGTCACGGAGGCGTCGATCCGCTTGCCGATCGGCCCGTCGAAGCGGAATCGCGCGGCGGGGATCGGCTCGAGCACGGTACGCGGCGGCGATTGGCCCGCGGCAGCCGTGAAGCCGGAAAAGACCAGGGCGATCGGCAGGATCAGTCGTTGCATGATCGGATCTCCGGGAGAGTTCACGGGGAGCGGTTGCCTCGGCGGGCGGCCGCGGCCATCCCCTCCCAGACCACGTAGCGGAGCGTCAGCCCGACGAGGATCAGCACGGCGCCGGCGACGGTCCACGGCCGCGGCACTTCGCCGCTGACCAGGTAGGCCCAGAAGGGGATCAAAATCGGCTCGAGCATGCCGATGGCCACCGCCTCCTGGCTGCTGATCGAGCGCAGGGCCCGGATGAACAGCAGGTACGGCAGGGCCATCTGGAGAATTCCCAGGGCGGCCAGGAGGAGCCATTGGAGCCCGGTCGGCCAGTGCCCGAGGGACAGGGCAAACGGGGCCAGAACCAGCATGGCCACGCCGTGATTCAGGGCGACCAGCCAGGGCGAGTTCTCGGCCCGCAGCCGCCGCATGCACACGACCACCCCGGCGTAGGTGATCCCCGCCGCCAGGCCGTAGGCCACGCCGACGGCGCTTTCGCCCCCGGCCTCGTACCCGAGGATGACGCCCACCCCGATCGCGCCGAACCCGAGCGGGATGAGGTCGCGACGCACGATCGGCTCGCGAAACAGCAGGACCGAGAACAGGAACACCCACCAGGGCGCGGTGGCCTGGAGCCAGATGGCGTTGGCCGCCGTGGTCCGGCTCATGGCGGTCATGTAGCTGACGCTCATCAGGCTGAAGCAGGCGGCCAGCGGCAGCAGGAGGGGGTGCCACCGCGGCCGGCGGATGGTCGGCACGAGGATCATCGCCGCGAACATCGCGCGCCAGAAGGCCAGCAAGGTGCCCCGGCACTCCTCCGGCCAAACGTCGAACGCCGGATGCTTGGCCAGCGCCCCGCTGAGGCTCCACATCAGCGCCGCCAGCACCACGGCCAGGCGGCCGAGGAGGCGAGCGCGGCGCGAAGCGCCGTGGGGCTGGCCGGAATCGGCGATCTCGGTGGCATCCATAGCGGTCGCGTGCGCAGGGTGAGCCGTAGGCTGGGGCGTAGCCGTAGGCTGGGGCGTAGCCCCAGCAGCGGGGAGACACAGAAAAGCTGGGGCTGCGCCCCAGCCTACTGAACTTGATACCAGGAACGCCGCCGCGTGGCGAGAGGGGGCCCGATGCCCCCTGGTTCCAGCTCCCCCGCGCCTCACGGCACCCGGAGCCTGACAAAGCTCTCCGGCCCTCGCGTGCCGGCACGGCGCACCAACCGGGCGCGGGCCTCGTGCACTCCGGGCGATCGCCCCATCGAGAGCCGCTTCGCGCTCCATCCGAAGCGAGGCCCCTCGTTGACGTTGACCTCGGGCAATCGCTCCCAGGGGCCCCCGTCGACCGCGGCCTCAAAGTGATCGAAGTCGAGATCCGCCGACCAGAGTTGGACGAACAGGTGCTTCTCGCCCGGCCGAACGGCCATGCGCACGCGGTCCGTAGGCTTCCAGCCGACCACCTCCGGGTCGGAGGTCGTCCAGGCCGAGAGCCGCTCGTTGCGGATCCACGGAACCGAATGCTCCTGCCTTTCCCAGGGCACGGTTCGGGCATCGACCCACTCGACGGTGTGCCAGCGCCGATCGAACGTGTTCTCCATGTCGACGAACTTGGGCGTGTGGGTGACCACGTCGCAGCGGGTCAGCCATCGCACGTAGTAGAAGCTCCAGGCGAAGCTCTGCCGGCTTTCCACCTTGCACGTGCGCCCGGGGTGAGCCTCGCGCACGGGGCCCATCGCGTTGCCGGCGACCCGGTGGTGCAGCTCCAGGGCACTTTGCGGCACGCCGTCGACCGTGTAGTACAGATCGGCCTCAGGCAGGGGCGTGGCGTCGACGACCGCCCATTTGCCGTGCTCGCGGAGGAAGACCTCGGTGGTGAAATGGCACGCGGGCGTGTCCGGGCGCCCGAGCTCGATGAATCGGGCGGGCAGTCCGAACGCGATGCACGCCTGCTGGAAGAGCATGGCTGCCTGGCCGCACCAGCCCCACTTGCCCCGTTTCCCGCGCTCCAGCAGAGCCACGGCGCTCCAATCGCGGAAGGTCTCCGGCTCCGGCGTGGCGAACTTCCAGCGGGCGCCCGCCCAGGCTTTCAGCGCCAAGGCCCGGTCCAGATCGGTCTTGGCGTCCTTGACCGCCTCGTCGAGCTGATACTCGGCGCGGAGCTGCACGAGCTTGGGATGGGCGGGCGAGTCGAACGCAAAGAACTCCGCCCACGGCGAGGCGTCGCCGTTGTCGTAGGCCAGGACCTCGACCTTCCCGACCTGCCCGCCGCTCCAAGGGAAGGGCCCCTTGCCGGCGGCTTTCGAACCGGCTTGCTCGGCAGGCGCGGCAGTCGCCGCAGCGAGCAACACGGAGGCCCATAGACTCATACGAACATGGAGCATCGTCGACCCTCCTTCGCCGGGGTGCAGCCTAGCGGTAGGCTGGGGCGCAGCCCCAGCTCTTGCGTGTTGGGTCCGACGTGCTGGGGCTAGCGCCCCAGCCTACTTGTGCCTGAAGGCTCTGTGCTGTACGCTGCTGGGGCGCAGCCCCAGCTCTTGCGTCTTGGGTCCGACGTGCTACTTGTTCCTGGGCACCAGAAACGATCGGCAGATTCCGTTGCGTCGCTACCTCCGCTATCGCGTTGCCGGCGGCACGTACTTCTTCACGCTGGTTACCCACGAGCGTCGCCCCATCCTCACCGTACCTACGGCCCGTCGCAGCTTGGGCGAGGCAATTCGGGCGGTCCGGCGCCGCTGGCCGTTTCACGTGGTCGCGATGGTCCTGCTACCGGAGCATCTCCATGCCGTGTGGGAGCTTCCGCCGGGCGATGCCGACTACTCCCGGCGATGGCAGAAAATCAAAGAGGCTTTCACGCGCGCGTTTCTGGCCGCTGGCGGCACGGAGGGCACTCCCAGCGCATCCCGCGCCCGCAAGCAGGAGCGAGCCGTCTGGCAGCGGCGATTCTGGGAACACACGTGCCCTGAGATGGAGGACGTCAAGGAGTGCGTGGATTACGTCCACTGGAATCCCGTGAAGCACGGCCTGGTCACTCGCGTGCGGGATTACCCTTGGTCCACGTTCCACCGCTTTGTTCGTTTGGGAGAATACGATCTGGATTGGGGCGGCGAGAATCCGTGCCCGGGTATGGAAATGCCGGAGCCGTAGGCTGGGGCGCAGCCCCAGCTCTTGCGTGTTGGGTCCGACGTGCTGGGGCTAGCGCCCCAGCCTACGGGAGTGGTAGCCCATGGGGGCGAGGTCGCGCACCATCGCACCGAAGTGCCCGAAAGCGAGGGCCTGGGCGGGGACCTGAGCCGCCCTGCCAAGGCCGTCTCGGGCTCCCGGATATCGCTTGCCCTTGCTCGCTTGGCAGGCAATAATCATATTCCATTCGCATCCTCTCTGGATCACCCTTGTTCTGGTGCCACATGTCAGTAACTACCAATGTTCGCTTAAACTGCTCCCTCTCGGTACTTTCGGCACAGTCTCGTCATATGCGGTCGATGATCGGGAAGGAGATATTTCATTACACTGATCTTGAGGCGTTGGCTGCAATTGTGACCAAGCAGACGCTTTGGGCAACTGATGCTCAGTTTCTAAATGACTCCGAAGAGCTACGACATGCCCACGCTGCCTGCTGTCGCCACATGGAAGGGAGAATCCGAGAGTATCGGGACAAGGATGAGAAGCTGATCATCGCATTGCTTGATCTGACAGTGCAGAAGCTCCGGTCAAACGACGTGCAACACTTTCCGTATGTGCTCTCTTTCACGAGTGAGAAGGACCAGTTGTCGCAGTGGCGTGGCTACGGCAAATTCGGCCAAGGGGTGAGTGTTGGATTCGTATTCGATTACAGTACTTGGCGCGTGGCAGATAATCAGGAAAATCATCTAGCCACTGGGCTTTACAGATGCCTTTACTGTGAGAACAAACAGAACCTGCTGTTTCAGGCAATCATGGATGCTCAACTGAAGGTGCTGGCAAAACAGAGAGCCGAGGAATGGAAAAGACACCTGGATGAGTGGGCGGATTGGCTGGTGAACCATCTCGTAAGAACGTTTCCTTACATAAAGTGCCCCGCCTTTCAGGAAGAGAATGAGGTAAGACTTGCCGTAGCACCGGAGAAGATGTGCTGGGAACGGAAGTTCAAGGTATCGAATGGAATACTGGTACCATACATTGAGATTCACGAAGAAAACGTTCGCTTGCCGATCACCCGAGTAGTAGTTGGGCCTTCCGCAAAGCAGGAACTGATCGTCGGGGGTGTGCGACGACTGTTAGATGCCCATGAATACAACAAGGTACCCGTTGAGCGCTCTGCCGTTCCCTTCCGCGGCTGAGCATAGGGTGGTGCGCTATACTGAAACGGAAGAGTCGTAGGCTGGGGCGGAGCCCCAGCAGCGGGGAGACACGAAAAAGCTGGGGCTGCGCCCCAGCCTACGGAACTACTGAACCTCGATGGCGAACTTCTGGCTCGCGGTGCCGACGCGCTCCGTGGCCGTGGAAAGCACCTTCTCCCGGCCCCACACCAGCGCCTTTTCGTCCAGCTTGCGCACGTCCCGGTCGATGGTGGCGCGGACCGTCACGGCCGCCTTGCCCGGCGCGGTGGGAGTGCCGGAGAGCACGCCCGTGGACGGGTCGATCCTAAGCCAGGCCGGGCCCTCCTCGAGCGCGAACCGGGGCTTCTCGACGTCGAAGTAGCCGCTGACTTGGTCCTCTCCCTTCATGCGCGCGCTGAGGTCTCCGAGCGATCGAATGGCGCACACCTGGTAGCGGTACGCGGCGCCGACCTTGGCGGTCGGCACGGGCTTGCTAAAGATGACGGGCCGGGGGCTCGTGGCGTAGTCGGAGGGCCCGCTCCGCTTCCCCTCGTGGTCCACGGCCACCACGCGGTAGTGGGCCTTGTTGGCCCCGGGCAGGTCGCCGTCGTAGAAGTGCCAGCGGTCGTCGTAAAACGCCTGGGAGATGCAGTGTCCGAGGGCCCGCGCCGGCGCCACCTTCAGCCCCGCCTTGCGCCACAGCGTGGCCAACGCGATCGAGTCGTTGCCGCAGGTGTTGTACCCGTAGACGTTGAACACCTTCACCGGGTCGCCCAGCTCGTTGTTGTCGCCCGGGGAGTGGTGGCGATACCGGATCTCCTGGAACCACAGGGCAAAGGCCTTCTCGGCGTCGGTCATGTCCGGCGTGACGGCCGCGGAGACGATCTCGCCGACGCTGCGGAAGTGGTTGCGGCCATCCATGGTGCCTCCCTGCACGACAATGTACTTGTGCAGCCCCGCGGCGATCGTGTCCTTGTGTACATCCAGAGCAACAGAGCGTAAACTCTTACTCTTGGACCGGGGCCGCCGGTGGGACTTCGTCCCACCCTGCGATCCAGAGCCAGGAGAATCCGGCGATGCTGAGCCAGGAATCGATCTTTCGGGCGTTTCTGCGGATCCTGGGGAGCGGGGCGCTCGTGGCCCTGGTGTTCGTAGCCGCGCCGTACGCGTGGATGGACGCGATCCACCAAGGGCTCGGGATGGGGAAGCTGCCGGAGGAGCCGGTGGTGGGCTACCTGGCCCGGTCGACCTCCGCGTTCTACGCGGTCCTCGGCGGGCTGGCGTGGCTGGCCTCGTTCGACTTGAAGCGGTACCGGCCGGTGCTTTTGTACCTCGGGGCGACCACGGTGGTGTTTGGGGTGGCGCTCGGGGTGGTCGACTGGCTCGAAGGGATGCCGCCGTTCTGGAAGATCGCGGAAGGGCCGCTCGACACCGCCATGGGCATCGCGATCCTGTGGATGAGCTGGCGCCTCGAGGGGATTGAGGGGATTCGGGTCAGAGCTTGAATAGTGAATAGCCCTTGCCGCCACTCAGGGCCGATGCGGAGTCGGAGCCGGACCATTAGACGAACGACCCTATTCACTATTCAAGCTCTGACCCCATGCCGTTCGCACAGACTGTATAGGAGGGCTCAAAGCCCATCGACCGAGCTGCGCACGCCATAGCCTCGTGGAACCGTTTACGGGGTCCTTACCCTTGTCCTGCCCGCCGGAACCGGACAGCGGGAGGCCGACGAGATTGATCTTCGTTGCGGTCTTGGATTTGTCAAGCCCATCCCCCCGAGAGAATCGTTCTGGGCTGTCGTAGTCGTGGTTTTCTCTAGCCCTCCGAGAACGAGGCACCGCCTGCGCCGAGGGTCAGCGTGCCGTTCGGGCAGCGTCCAGACGAATCACGTGGGCCCGGGGCACGCGGCGGTCGATCGCTTCCCGGGCGAGATTGAGCCAGGCCTGGCAGCGATCGAGGATGGCGCTGTCGGCTGTGGCCACGACGTCGGGGCCGACGCTCAGCAGCGCGTCCGGATTCGGCACGAGCTCGACTTGCCAGCTCCACACCCGGTCGGCGGCCAGCCGCTCCATGAGCGCCCGGAGTCGCCCGCTGTTGGACACGGGCCGGTCGAGATACCAGACGCACCGGCCGACGCCCAGCTCGGCGGCCACCGCGCCGAGCAGCTCCAGCGCGGGCAGGGTTTCGTCGACCTTTCGGAAGCTGCCGTGCATGCTGGCCAGGTCGCGATAGGTGCCGTCGCGGGCAGCGAGGATGACGCCGCCGGCCAGGGCCGCCTCGACCGTGGTCAGCACGTTGTAGCCGTCCAGGCGGAGCGTTTGGCCGCGGAGTCGCTCCGGGGCGACCTGGTGGGCCCGCCGCCGCGCCAGGGCGGCGTCGGAGCAGGCCGAGCGGGAGATGGCGGAGCGCTGCCGGGCCTCGAGCCGATAGCGGTCGCCGACCAGTTTCAGCGCGCCGGTGGAGGCGTATCCCCGGCTCAAGAGCCAAGACAGATCGCGCACCGCGTCGTCGAGCGCGGGGAGGGCTTCGGGGGCAAACAGCCTAGCATCGTCGGGATGCGGCCCGCGATGGGTGCGCGTGTCGGGCACGGGCTGACCCCCTACTGTCTTGCGGGCCCCTATCTCACGTAGGTCCCGATCAACTGGCCCTCGCCGAGCACGTGGTCGGCCATTTCGTCGCGGAGCCTCTTGACGGTAAAGCCCGGCTCGGTGGCCAGCTTGGCCTTCAGGGCGTACAGGCGGAAGAAGTAGCGGTGGACCCCATGGCCCGGGGGCGGCATGGGCCCGCGATACCCGACGGTCTGGCCCGACTGCCACGAGTTCTTCCCCTGCACGGCCCCGGGCGGGTTCTTCAGGCGTGGGGCCTTGTCGATTCCCTCGGGCAGGCCGGTCACGTCGGCCGGGATCTTGTAGAGGACCCAGTGGACCCATGGCTCGCTGGTCGGGGCGTCCGGGTCCTCGCAGATCAGCGCGAGCTCCTTGGTCCCCGGCGGCAGGTTCGACCAGTCGAGCGGCGGCGACACGTCGTCCCCTTCGCCGGTGTACTTCTGGGGGATGGGAGCTCCCTCCGCAAAAACCGGGCTTGTCAGCTCGATAGCCATGGCTTCGCCTCCTTTGGGGCTCGTTTGCGACCGATCGACGGCGGCCTTGGGCGGGCCCGAACTGCTGGTCCCCTCGCCCCGACAGCCCACCAGACCGACCGCGGCGGCCAACGTCACACCAAGGAAGAAACGTATGAAAGTCGAATGGATTTGCACGGCAAACGCGTCCTTCTTCCGATCCACATTATCCTGCCGGGCGTGGCAGCCGTGCAATACCCCCCCGAACGCGGGTCAGCCTTTGATGACGCCCAGGGGCCTTAGCCGGGCGACCTTGCCAGCCAGGCCCGCCCGATGGACCACCTCGACCACCAGGCTCACGTCCTTGTACGCCCCGGGTTGCTCCTCGGCGAGTCCCTTCCAGCTCCGTGCCCGGGCGACGATCCCCTGTTGGGCGAGCTCACGGTCGATGCGCCGGCCCTTGGCATCGGCGATGGCCGCGGTGCGGCTCATCAGCCGGCCCGCCCCGTGGCAGGTGGTGCCGAACGACCGCTCCATGCTCGCCGGGCGCCCGACGAGCACCCAACTGGCCCGGCCCATGTCGCCCGGGATGATCACCGGCTGGCCGATGGGCCGATAGCGCGCCGGCACGTCGGGATGCCCGGCGGGGAAGGCCCGGGTAGCGCCCTTGCGGTGCACGCAGACGGTCTTGGTTTGGCCGTCGATGACGTGCTCCTCCAGCTTGGCGATGTTGTGGGCCACATCGTAAACCAGGCTCATGCCGAGCGACTCCCAACTGCGGCCGAAGAACTCGGCGAAGGCCTCGCGGGTCTGGACCATGAGGAGCTGGCGGTTGGCCCAGGCGTAGTTGGCCGCGGCCCGCATGGCGCCGAGATACGCCTGCCCCTCGCGGCTTTCCACGGGGGCGCAGGCCAGTTGGCGGTCCGGGAGCTGGATGCCGTACTGCGCCGGGACGTTGCGCAGGTCGCGCAGCGCGTCGTCGCACACCTGGTAGCCGAGCCCTCGGGAGCCGGAGTGGATCATCACGCAGATGCCCCCTTCCTGGAGCCCCATGACGTTGGCCGCCTGCTCGTCGAGCACTTCCTCGACGACCTGGACCTCGAGGAAGTGGTTTCCCGAGCCCAGGGTGCCGCACTGGTCGGCGCCCCGCTGGAAGGCCTTTTGGCTGACCTGGTCGGGATCGGCGCCGGGCAGACAGCCCTGCTCCTCGGTGTGCTCGACGTCGCCGTCGGTGGCCAGGCCCTGGGTCTGGAGGTACCCGGAGCCCTCGGCCAGGATCCGCCGGAGCCGTTTGGGGTCGAACAGGTAGGGCCCGCCGATCCCCACCCCGGCCGGGATGCGGCGGAAGAGCGATTCGACGAGCTGAGTCAGGCGGCCCTCGACCTCCTCCACACGGAGATGGGTGCGAAGTAGGCGTACGCCGCAGTTGATGTCGTAGCCGACGCCGCCGGGCGAGACGACGCCTCCTTCGGCGGGATCCGTGGCGCACACCCCGCCGATGCAGAAGCCGTAGCCCCAGTGGATGTCGGGCATGGCCAGGCTGGCCATTTGGATGCCCGGCAGGAACGCCACGTTGGCCACCTGCTCGGGCGATTGATCGTTTCGGACCAGGGCCAGGAGGCGCTCGTCGGCGAAGATCCGCCCTTCGACCCGCATCCCCGGCTTAAAATCCTTCGGGATCCGCCAGCAGAAGTCGTCGATCTTCTCCAGCGGCCCGTGATAGCCTTGCTTGGTCATCGATGGAACCCCCGAATGCCCACGGAACGTACAGGTCGACTACAGGTCTACAGGTCGACGATGACTTCGGCCAGCCAGCCGTCGCCGTCGCGCTCGACCTTCAAGCCGTGATAGGTGATCGCCTTCACTTCCATGTCGAGTTGGTGCCGCTGGGGATCGATCGGCTCCCCCCGAGCGGTGGCTTCCACGCGGTCCCCGCTGACCCCCACCCGAAACTCGCCCAAGAGCACCCGCCGGGTGTCGAAGGCAAACAGCAGTTCGGCGAGCCAGTCGTGCAGCAGGTCGTCGAGGCGCTGGGCCTCAATGCGGAAGCTCAACTCCTGGACAGGCCGGATTGCCTCGGGGTTCGCCACGAGCACGGCGAATAGCCCTCGGGCGGCGTCCTCAAACAGCCCGTTCAGGTCGGCGGCCCGAACGCGGATGCCGATGTCGGCGGTGTGCTCAAAGGTCTCGTACATGGCTCATTCGGTCTCCTCGCCGCCAATGCGAACCACCAGCCGCCCTCGAACCCGCCCGGGGAGAAGCTCGCCAATCCGGGTGGGAACCTCGTCCAACTCGATAAACTGGGCAATCTCGTCAAGATGGTCAGGTTTCCACGGGCCGGCCAGCCGCTTCCACGTCTCGTGCCGCAAGGGCAACGGGCACCAGGCCGCGTCGATGCCGGCCAAGACCACCGCACGGAGGATGAACGGGTAGACGGTCATCGCCAGCTCGTTGCCGGCCGCCAGTCCGCAGGCGGCCACGCAGCCGTCGTGCCGGGTGGCGCGGAGGATCGTGCCCAGGGTGTTGCCTCCCACGGTATCCACGCCTCCTGCCCAGCGGCCCGACAGCAGGGGCTTGCCGCTGCGGTCGTCGACGGCCTGGCGGGGGAGGATCTCCCGGGCCCCGAGGCGCCGGAGGTAGTCGTGGGCCGTGGTCTTGCCGGTCACCGCCACGACGTGGTGGCCGAGCCTGGCGAGGATCGCCACGGCCAGGCTCCCCACGCCGCCGCTGGCCCCGGTGACGACGACTTCCCCGCGATCCGGGGCGACGCCGTGCCGCTGGAGTGCGTCGACGCACAGTCCGGCGGTGAAGCCGGCGGTCCCCAGGATCATGCTCTCCCGCAAGGTCAGGCCGGGCGGCAGCGGCACGACCCAATCCTGGGGCACGCGCACGTACTCGGCCAGGCCGCCCCAGCGATTGGAGCCCATGTCGAACCCGGTGACGATGACCCGGTCGCCCGGGACGAATTCGTAGACGCCGCTCTGGACGACGACTCCGGCGGCATCGACGCCGGGGACGTGGGGGAAGACCTTGTTGACGCCGGGGTGGCCCGCCGCGGCCAGGGCGTCCTTGTAGTTCAGCGAGGACCAGGCCACGCGGATCAGCACGTCGCCCGGGGGCAGCTCGTCCAACCGGCGCTGGGCCATCGACGTGGCAACGCTGCCGTCGGCGCGCTTCTCGACCAGGTAGCAGCGGAAGGTTTCCGGGAGCATGGCTATGTCGACTTCTTGGGCACTTCCAGGCCCATGGCGGCCATCAGGAGTTTCAGGTCGTCCCAGGCCTGGACCTTGGCCGAGGGCGTGCGGAGCAGGTACGCCGGGTGATAGGTGCAGAGGACCTTGATCCCCTGGTAGTCGTGAAACGACCCGCGGAGCTGGCCGATGGGGGTCGAGACGCCCAGGAGGTTTTGGGCGGCCACGGCCCCGAGGCAGCAGAGGAACTCCGGCCGAAGGACGTCCAGTTGGGCGTCGAGGTACTCGCGGCAGTTGGCGGCCTCGTCGGGCAGGGGTGCCCGGTTGCCCGGGGGCCGGCACTTGATCGTGTTGAGGATGTAGACCTCCTCGCGCCGCAGCCGCATCCCCTTCTCGATCATGTCGGTGAGCTTCTGCCCCGCCGCGCCGACGAACGGAAGGCCCTGGCGGTCTTCGTCGGCCCCCGGCGCCTCGCCCATGAACACCAGGCGCGCCGAGGGGCTGCCGGACCCGAAGACGGTTTGGGTCCGGGTCCGGGCCAGCTCGGGGCAGCGGGTGCAGGCGGCCACCGTGCGGGCCACCGACGCCAGGGCCGCCACGCGGTCGTCTCGGGGCCCCGGCGAAGCCTCCGGGGCCGGCGCGGCCTGCGCCGGGAGGGTCTGCGCCGGAATGGTCTGCGCCGGGACGGCTTGCGCTGCTGCGGGCGGCGGCATCGGGGGCTTGGGCAGGTGCGTCAACCCCGCCCGCTGAAGGCTCTCCAGCTCCTGCACCGCTGCCCGCACCGCGCGACGATGAGCCGATGGTCCGTTGGCCGACATGATTCTCCTTGCCTCCTCCCGTCCATCATAGACAACCATCCTTCCCGGCGGAACCGGGGGGTGAGGCCTCCCGTCCCGGACGGCCCTGCGATATGATGACCATGTCCGGGCCCGAGAAGCGCGGGGGGGCAGCGCGGGCCGGAGTGACCTTGGGATGAGGTGAATCGATGGGCGTGCCGCAGGTGGTGATCGTCGGTCGGCCGAACGTCGGCAAGTCGAGCCTGCTCAACTGGCTGGCCGGCAAGCGGATCGCGATCGTCGACCCGGCCGCCGGCGTCACGCGGGATCGCGTGACCCAGTTGACCGAGGTCCACGACACCCGCCTCGGCCAGGACCGGTTCCTCGAGCTGGTCGACACGGGGGGGATCGGCATCGTGGACGCCGACGACTTGAGCGAGCACATCGAGGGTCAGATTGCGGTCGCGTTGGAGTCGGCGTCGCTGGTGCTCTTGGTGGTCGACGTCCGCTCCGGGCTGGTGCCTTTGGACGAGGAGGTTGCCCGGCGGCTGCGCACGCTGGCGGTGCCGGTCCTGTGCGTGGCCAACAAGACCGACACGCCGGCCCTGGAATCGATGGCCGAGGAGTTCCATCGGCTGGGGGCTCCGGTGGTTCGGGTCAGCGCGGAGCAGAAGCGGGGCAGACATGAGCTGATCGACGCGATCTGCGAGCACCTCCCGCCGGCGGAGGGGGACGACCAGACCCCGCTCGACGAGCCGCTGATGAAGCTGGCCATCGTCGGCCGGCGCAACGTGGGGAAGAGCACGCTGGTCAACACGCTGGCCCGGCAGGAGCGGATGATCGTCAGCGAAGTCCCCGGCACGACCCGCGACAGCGTCGACGTCCGCTTCGAGCGCGACGGGAAGTCGTTCCTGGCCATCGACACGCCGGGCTTCCGGCGGCGCCAGGGGATGGCCACCAACGTCGATTTCTACGGCACGCACCGGGCCCAGCGGAGCATCCGCCGGGCCGACGTCGTGTTGGTGTTCTTCGACGTCTCCGAGCCGGCGAGCAAGGTCGACAAGCAACTGTGCGACTACGTCGCCGAGGAGCACAAGCCCTGCATCTTCGTGGTCACCAAGTGGGACCTGGTCGAGCGGACCGCTCGCAAGAGCCAATGGGTCGAGCACCTCCGCGACGCCTTTCCGACCATGCGGTACGTGCCGGTGGTCACGATCAGCGGCAAGACGGGCAGGAACGTCAGGACGCTCTTGGCCGAGGCCCAGCGCCTGCACCGCCAGTCGCTCGTTCGGGTGCCGACGGCCCGGCTGAACAAGGTGGTGCGGGCGGCGGTGGAGCGCAACACGCCGCCTTTGCGCGGCACGCGGCAGCCGAAGATCTACTACGCCACCCAGGCGGCCGTCCAGCCTCCGACCATCGTGCTGTTTTGCAGCCATCCCCGCCTGCTGTCGAAGCCGTACCAGCGGTACCTGCTCGGCACGCTCCGCGCCGAGCTGGATTTCGCCGAAGTGCCCATCAAGCTCTACCTCCGGCACCGCGAGGCCTCCGGCACGCGCGGCGAGGGTG
>Ga0315290_10000009_pt1 | contig 109688 bp, 91 predicted proteins | sample YL17G12_0_MG_FD_203627 | JGI IMG/M metagenome (GOLD analysis project Ga0315290, IMG submission 203627) | Sediment microbial communities from Yellowstone Lake, YNP, Wyoming, USA - YL17G12_0 | ecosystem: Environmental > Aquatic > Freshwater > Lake > Sediment | place: USA: Wyoming | collected... | reverse complement strand
CCGGCCAGGTACAGCTCCTCGTTGGTCTTGACCTCCTTGGGCGGGGGCGGGGGGACGACCGGGGCGGGCATCGGCGCCTTCCTGGGCTTCACCGGCTGGTAGGCGACCAGCTCCCGGCGGTCCGCCGAGACGAGCGACGCCCGCAGGCCCTCGGCCTTGACCCCCGCCGGCAAAGCAATCTCCCGGACGTAGGGTTGTTCCGGGCCGATGGCGATCCGCTCCTCGAAAAGCGTTTGCCCTTCCGCCTTCAGCAGGACCCAGGCTTCGGTGTGCTCCGCGGTCGTGTTGAAGGCGAGCCGGGCGTTGCCGGCGGGGGTGACGCCGAGGTTGACGGCCCCTTCGAGGTTGGCGTTCTTGATCCCGCCCAGCCGGCGGATCGGGTACCAGTACTGCTTGACGGTGCGGACCTCATAGGGCTGGACCCAACTGTAGTCGGGCTGGTTGTCGGAGAAGGCCCCGGACATCAGCTCGAGGTAGGGCCCGTCGTTGTCGGTGAGCACCTTGTCCCACGTCCGCCCCTCGTCGCTGTTTGAGAACTCGAAGAACTTCTTGCCGGGGCACAGGTGGTGATCGGCCACGTGGACCACGCCGGCCTCGCGCCCGTGGTCGTAGCCGCCGAAGAAATCGTCCTCGTAGTTCCAGGCGAAGATCGAGACCGGCGTAGGGTGGTTCTTCCACCAGCTCAGGTCGACTCCGGTGCGGTCCAGCCCGGCGTACGTCCCGCCGCCGATCGGCCAGGAGACGAACTCTCGCTTGCCGTGCTGGGTGCCGTACTCCGTGCCCGGCGGGAAGATCACCTGGTACTGCGGATTGGCGTGTACGGCGAGGTTCGAGAAGTAGAGCATCGAGTGGGGAAACGGCGTCCGATTGAAGAGCTTCACCGTGGCCTCGAGGTAGGAGCGGTCGGGCCGGAGCGTCAGGCCCACCAGCCATTTCATCCGGTGCCGCAGCTCGATCTCGCCGAGCCACACCGTCTTGCTGCCGTCGGGGTTCTCGACGAGCTTGCAGTCGACCGGCATGAACGTGCTGGCCCGGTGGTGGTGGGGGATGTTCCACTCGATGCCGCCGGAGATCCAGGCCCCGACCATGCCGATCAACGCCGGCTTGACGACGTGCTGGCGGTAGACGAAATCGTACTGGTTGGTCTTGTCCATTCCGCTGAAGACCCGGCCGCCCAGCTCCGGGAGCACGGAGAACTGCACGTAGCGGTTCTCCAGCCACACGGCCCGATACGACTTGTCCTGCTTCACGTCGGTGAGCCGGTCCATGAGCGGGTAGGGGTACACCGGCCCCTTGGCCCCCTGGTAGCTCCGTCCGCTGTAGAAGATGGGGTTTTTCTCCGCCGGGCCGACCTGGTAGGTCGGCACGACCAGCGGCTCTTCCCGCATCGAGACCGCCACCGGATCCGCCGCTTGCGCCGCCGGCGGCAGCAAGACCCCCAGAAGGCAAAGCCACAAGAATCCCAAACCACCCTTCGACTGCCGCACACCCTTGGTCGCTCTCATGGCTGATCTCCCCGGTCGAGAGGACGAGAACCTCGTTGTCGGCCCCGGCCCATCGTGGTATGTTAGCCTTCTTACCCCGGCCCGTGCAATCCTGGGGCACTTGCGATGACCCCCGTTCTCGATGTGACCTTCCGCGACGTGGCCGGCGATCCGTGGGAGGGCTCGGCCACGGTCCGCTTCCAAGACCAGACCAGCCCGGCGCTGCCCGTGCGCGAAGGAATGACCTCCGCCCAGCGGACCGAGCTGCGATGGTACATCGAGGAATTCATGGACCTGCCCGAGGGGGGAAACGTGCCTCGGGCAAGCCGCGTCGAAGAGGGCCTGGTCCACTACGGCGGCTGGCTGTGGCAGGGGCTGCAACAGGCCGGCATCATCCGGAACTGGCTCGGCGCGGTGCAAACCGCGGGCGAGGGCCGGCTCGAGCTCCGGGCCGACGCCCAGCCCGATGAGATCGCCCTGCGCACCCCCTGGGAGCTGATGCGGGCCGGCAGCGCCGGCGAAGGCGGCCCGCTGTTGCACGAGTTGGGCGTCGGCGTGGTCCGCCGCGTCAAGGCCGAGCGCCCCCGCCCGCAACCGCCGGACACCTCCCAGGGCCTCCGCGTCCTGGCGATCGTCTGCCGGCCAACGCAGGCCGGGTTCCTCGACCCCCGCTACACGCCCGAGGCCATCCTCACGGCCCTGGAGTCCCGGCCCGAGGTGACGGTCGATTTCTGCCGCCCGGGCACGCTCAATGCCCTGCGACGGACCCTCGAACAGGCGAAGGAGGCCGGGCGGCCCTATCACGTGGTCCACTTCGACGGCCACGGCACGACGCTGCCCATGCAGGGCAACGTCGGGGCGCTGTGCTTCGAGTGGGACGACGGCGGACGCGACGATGTCCTCGCCTCGGACTTCGGCGAAGTGATGTCGCGATTCAACATCCCCCTGGTGGTGCTGGAGGCGTGCCGCTCGGCGAGCAAAATGTCGGCCCAGGACACGGTGGCCGGGGCGCTGTTGCGTACGGGGGTGGGCACGGTCCTGGCCATGGGCCACGCCGTACACGTCGACATGACCCGGGCACTCATGGCCGCCTTTTATGAGGGGATTGCCCGGGGCTGGCCCCTGGGCCGATCGCTCCAGGCGGCCCGGAGCCAGCTCTACGCCAATCCGCAGCGCCGCACGCGGATCGCGACCGACGCGGCCACGGTCGCGCTGCTGGACTGGTTCGTGCCGCAGCTCTATCAAGGGGGTGAGGACCCGACGCTCTTAGAGCGCAAGCCGGCCGGGGCCAAGCGACGTCCTCAGCCGCTTTTTGCCGGCTTTCCCCCCGAGCCCCGTGCCGGCTTCCAGGGCCGGGGCTACGAGCTGCACAAGCTGGAGCGGGCGGTGTTGGGGCATCGTGCGGTGGTGATCCACGCCCCGGGCGGGATGGGCAAGACCGCCCTGGCCCGGGAGGCCGCCCTTTGGTGGACCCGGACCGGCATGTTCCCCGACGGCGCAGCGTTCCTCTCCCTGGAAGGCAATCCCTCGCCCGAGCGCCTGGTATCCCAGTTGGGCGAGGCCCTGGATGGGCTCGAATTCCACAAGCGTCCCGACCCCCGGCAATGGCTGGAGGGCGAGTTGGCCCGGCGTCGGATGCTCGTGGTCTGGGACAATTATGAATCGGTCCTGCCGGCGTTTAGCGGCCGGCCCACGCCGCCGGACTTCGGCTACCTCGCCCGCGACTGGACCCGGGGGGAGTCGCGCCTGCTGGTCACGTGCCGGGACCCTGAAATCGGGTTCGAGGCCCAGCCGTTCCCCCTGGGCGAGCTAACCCCAACCGAGGGCCTGACGCTCCTGGTCGGCTACCTGGACCGCCTGAAGATCGATCGAGCCAGGCGCGAAAAGGAGGGCTGGACTGGGGCCCCGCTCGAGCCGATCGTCCAACGGACCGGCGGCCACCCGCTGGCCCTGGAGCTGGTAGCCCCGCACATCCCCGACCTCGGCCCCGCCCAGGTCGTGAAAGAGCTTTCCACGCTCCTGGCCCAGAGCGAACAAGAACACCCCGAGGCCCGCAACCGGAGCATGTGGGCGTCGCTGGACTTTTCGATCCGCCACCTCTCGGCCGAGGCCCGCGCCGCGCTGCCCGCGGCGGCCTTACTCTCCGGCGGCTGCCTGGAGAACATGGCCGCGATGGTCGTCGGCCTGGAGCCCGGACTCTGGCTGCGAGTCCGCGAGGAGTTGGAGCGGACCGGCCTGGTCCGCCTGGATGGCGGCTTCTTCAAGCCCCACCCCATCCTCGGCGACCTCCTCCCACCCCCTCTCCCTTCGGGAGAGGGACGGGGTGAGGGCGAACCGGTCCCAATCGCCGCCCCCGCGAGCACTGTCCCGCCCGGCCTCCCGGCCCTTCAGGTCTCCCCGGAAACCGAACACCGCTTCCTCGAAATCGTCGTTGCCTTTGCCCGCCAGTTCGACCAATTGGTCCGCACGCCCCATGCGAAGATCGCCTTGGCCGCGATGGCCGGGACGGAGGTGGTCGTGCATCGCGGCGTGGACCGGGCCCTGGCGGCCAGGAGCCCAGAGGCCGCCTGGGCCATCGCCGACTCCCTCCGGTTGTTCCTCGAGCGCACCGGCCGTGGCGGGAAAGCGGCCGCGATCATCGCGGACCTCGATGCACGGCTCGGACGGGCCGAAGGGGAGATCACGCAAACCGCCGCGCAAGTGGCGTGCCAGTCCGCGTGGGCCCGTGCCCCGGCGGACGCGGCTGGCGCAGTTCGCCAGTTGGAGCGGCTCCTGGCAGAGCTGCGCGTGGTGCGCGGGTGGGATGCCCGCCACGAGCAAGCGATGGCGCTCATGACGCTCGGCCGCATCCGCTACGGCGTCGAGAGCCGCCCCGGGGAGGCGATCGAGCGGCTCCAGCAGGCGGCACGTCTGTTCGAAGAAGTCGAGAGAGAGGGGAAGACCGACAGCGCCAACCGCGCTGCGACCCTGGGTGACCTAGCGAACGCCTACATGGGCCTTGGCCGCTTCGACGAGGCCCTGAAGGCCGGCGAGGAGGCGCTCGTGCTCGATCGCCAGCGGAACGACCTCTCGGCAGTCGCCCGCGGCGAAGGGATAGTCGCCCAGATCCTTCAGGATCAAGGCCGCTACGCCGAGGCGGAGAACCGCCATCACGCGGCGCTTGCGGCGGCCCGTGAAGCCGGCGACGACGAGGCCGCGGCCATCACGTGGCAGTTGCTGGGCAATCTCGCCGCCATCCGGGGCCATCTGGAGGAGGCGGTCGAGTCGCTCGGCAAGGCCCTGGAGGCCTTCGGACATGCTGCCAACGATCACGGCCGGATGCAGGTGCTCAACTCACTGGGCGAGGTTGAACGACACCGGGGCAACGCCGAGGCGGCGTTGGCGTGGTACGAGAAATCGCTGGAACTGGCCAAGCGGCTGGGCTCCCTCGAAGGGCAGGCAGTTGCCCGCACCAACCGGGCGGTTGTCCTCTCCGGGCAGGCGCAGCAGGCCGCCGACCCGGACACGAAGCGACGCCTCCTCACCCAGGCCATCGCCGAAGAGCGCGAATCCCTGGCTCTGAAGCAGCAATTGGGACAACCCGCGCGGATTGCCACCAGCCAGAACAATCTGGCCGACCACCTTCGCCTGGCGGGCCACCTGGACGAGGCCGAGCACCAGGCCCAACAGGCGCTGGCCATGCGCACGAGGCTGAAGCATCCGGAAACTTGGAGAACGCTGTGGATACTGGGCCAGATCGCCCAGGCCCGGGGCGATACGGCGGCGGCGGCGGACTTTCGCCGGCGCATGGAAGCGGCCCGGGCCGAGGCGGATCAGCTTGCGGGGCCGCCCTCGCTTCCGGTCGAGGCGGTGGCGGCGCTGCTGCAAGTGGCGCTGGCTGCCCGGGAGGCTGGGGTGGCGTTGGCCGACGCCCTGCGCGACGCCGTCGCGGGTGACCCCGAGGCCGTTCTTGCGCAGATCGACCAGCGCGACCCCTGGCTTTCCGCCCACCTCCGCGCCCTGGCCTCCGGCGGGGCAAGGCCCGACGTGGCGGTCCCGCCCCAATACGCCGACCTCGTGCGCCAGGCCTGGGACGTGGCCTCGTAGACCCGCGGAGACTGGGGGCTAAAGGTCGATAAGAAACCCCATCGCGGCCTTCGGCCGCAACCGAATGAGGTTCATCCGACTCAGCAGTGCTCACGCTCCAACAGTGACAGTCCTTGGCAGCGACTGTGGGCGAAATCGGAGATGGTTGGCAATGGCGGGGTGCGTTTTCTAAGGCATGGCAGGGCAAGTGAATGGGTATTCCAACAGCGCGCTGGTGGCCGAAGCCGCCACGGAACGTCACCACCCTCATTCATTTGCCCTGCCATCCCTGAAAAAACGCACCCTGCACTCGGTACACGCCATTTCCAGTGGCACGTCTTTCAGCCCGCGCACCGTTGAGTCGGAACGGCTTCGCCAGCCGTCAAAACCCCGGCGATGGTTGACAACCAGGTCGAGCCCCCCCTATGATCCATCGAGTAACCACCAGCACCTCGAAGGGAGGGATAGACCATGAGATCGCGCATCCCGGCACTGGGCAGCGTCGCGGGGATTTTGGGACTCTGCTTGGGCGGCCTCGCCTGGGCCGGCGAGCCCTCGGCCCCGACGGCCAAGGGCCGCCCACGACCGAAGGTCCCCGTGATCCTCGACACCGACATCGGCGGCGACATCGACGACACCTGGGCGTTGGCCCTGATGCTCAAGTCGCCCGAGCTCGACGTGAAGATGGTCGTCTCCGACACGGGCAACACCACCTATCGGGCGAAGATCATCGCCAAGATGCTCGAGATCGCCAAGCGGACCGACGTGGCCGTGGGCATCGGCCTGCCGCAGTCGAAGGACGACGGCCCGCAGGCCAAATGGGTGGCCGATTACGACCTGGCCCGGTTCCCCGGCAAGGTCCACCAGGACGGCGTGGCGGCGATGATCGATCTTATCATGGCGTCGCCGCAGAAGATCACGCTCATCTGCATCGGGCCGGTGCCGAACATCAGGGCGGCCTTGGAGCGAAAGCCCGAGATTGCCGAGCGGGCCCGGTTCGTCGGCATGCACGGCAGCGTGCGCCTCGGCTACGACGGCAACGCGAAGCCCAGCGCCGAGTACAACGTGGTGGCCGACGCCAAGGCCGCCCAAAAGGTCTTCACCGCCGCCTGGCCCATGACCATCACCCCGCTGGATACCTGCGGCATTGTCCGGCTGCGGGGCGAGAAGTTCCGCAAGGTGGCCGAGTGCAGCGATCCGGTGGCCCGGGCGGTCATCGAGAACTACCGCATCTGGTGGAAGGCCGGCGACCCGAAGCGATCCGACAAGCTCGAGGCCAGCTCGGTCCTGTTCGACACCGTGGCCATCTACCTGGCGTTCTCCGAGAGGCTGCTGAACATGGAGAAGCTGCCGATCCGGGTGACCGACGACGGCTTCACCCGGATCGATCCGGCCGGCAAGCCCATGGCCTGCGCCATGTCGTGGAAAGACCTGTCGGCCTTCGAGGATTTTCTCGTCCGGCGCCTGACGGAGAGCCGGTAGGGCCCGCAGTCCCTGGAAGCGCTGCGCTCCTCGGTCGAGGAAGTCCGCGTCAGGGCAGATTCCCGGAGCGGGATACGGCATCGGTCGGTGGGGGCGCCACACCCAGGCGTGGTAGGAATACGCCAGTTGCCGACTCGGTGTTATGCACCTTCGGTTGCATACCATTCCCCCCCTGCAGTCGTATTTTGTACCCCTTCGGAGTTAATTTCGTTTTCTTGATGTCAGGAATCACGATCCGGCGGCCTATAAGTGGTGGAGGGTCGCGGAGATGAAGAAGAGGCCTCTTGAGTTGCGCCCTGCGTGGCCCCCAACCGGTACTGCCTCCCGAAGAGCGAGAAGCGACGCGGGTTACGGCAGCGGCAAGAGATGGGGTGCGAAATCGCGTGGCGCCTGCGTGTCTGCCGGCGGAGGATCGGGTGCTGGGAGGCCCGCAGTCCCACAAGGCACGAGACCCCGGGAGCTTGGCACCATGTTGCGTGCCAACGGCCCGCCGGGGTCCCTCAACAACAGAAGGAGGTGCGCTGTGAGACGATTCTTCGTATTGGTATTAGCGCCCATCTTGGGCCTGGCTGCCCAAGAAGGACTGGGTGCCGTCACCATCTCGAACGACAGAATTGCGGTTGAAGTGGGCGACTTTGGAGACAGCACCTACTTCGAAGTCAAGGCGACTCCTACTCCTACGGATTGGCTGTGGCGCTTCTCAAGTTTTGTCTCCGTCAATGGAGGGGCCGTTCAAGCAGTCAATGCGAGCCATTTCGAAACGATCATGCCTGTCCACCTTCACGGGCCGCGAGTCACGGACAGTACCGTGAGACGAAGGACGAATGACATTGGGATTCGGTACCAAAGCGCAGTCGACCCAAACCGTGTGCCCGATCCGAGCCTGCTCATTGGCGGCGCTCGCTGGGACGTATACGCGTGGGTCACGAACCTGACCGAGGACCCGTTACAGCTCACGTACTACTGGTACCTGGACTTGGAGTACGCTGGTCATTCGAGCAACAATTATGCCCGCATGACGAAGGTTGCACGCGGACTTCAGATGGGGCAGTGGGAGGAGTGGAGAGACAACAAGCCGGATCTTCCCGCCTGGTTCATCGATGAGATGTCGCCGTCGAGATGGGAGATCGACGCCTACCCTGATCTGTTTGACAAACTGAACACTGCGGCAGCACGCGTCGATCTGGCGTACGCGAGGGACGAGTTCCTCGATCTGGTATTCGGCCTTCCCGACGGGTTTGACGTCACAGCAGCATTTCAGCACGACCGCACACTGGGCCCCGGGGAGACCTGGGGGTTGATCATGTCGCCCATGAGTGGCCGTGCTCTTCCGGAACCGACCGGCTTCGTCGTGTGGGGTTTGGGGAGCGGCCTCGTGGCCCTCGTGGTTTGGATTGCCCGGAGGCGGGGAAAAGGGATGCTCCAGGCGGCGGCCTCCCAGTGAATTCGAGCTGCACCTACGGCGGCATGGTCCGGGTCACGGGGGCGGGTCGACCGCCGTGGTGAGAATGCCGCGGGGAACGCGGAGGCTCATCGAGCGGGCCTTCTCCGGCGCCAGGGGGGCGGCGGTCAGGCCGAGGGTCTTCTTGAGCATGGCGGCGGCGGGCTTGGGACGCTGCCCCAGCGCGATCGCGCCTCGCGATCACGTCGCCGGCACGGGTTAGCCTGTACGGGGCGTGCCCTACACGCACGCGAGTAGGCACCTCGTGCTTCAGCGCATGACGCCCGCTGAGTACTGGGTACTGAGTACTCAGTACTGAGAACCCAGTCCGTCCGATGTGCTGGTCCGCTATAGGGGATTCGCCGCAGGTTTCTTGCCCTGCGAGCAAGGTCTTGGTTATCGGCTCCCCCGCGCTAGGCTGAAGCACAACCCTACGGCTACTGGGGCACCGCTCGCTGACGCTCGCTATGCCCCAGCCACCCGCTCGCTGCTGGCAAGGTGGCGTTCCCGCCGCGCTCGGGCTATCATGGGTCCGCAGGCAAATTGCGGCCGTGGGGACGCGGCAGGGGAGAGGATTGAGCTTGCCGCTTGGCATTGAGGAGAAGTACTCATGATTTCGCTTCGTCGCAGCGTGGTCGCAGCGCTCCTGTTGAGCGGATGGGTGGTTCTCGGGTCGGGGGGAGCCGCGCGGGGGGCACCTGCCGACGATTGGCAGGCCGGCAACCTGGTGGCCAACGGGGATTTCAACCAGGGGAAGGTCGGGGGCATGCCCGAGGGCTGGACCCTGGCCGCGCCCAATCCCGTGCTGGCCCCCAAGGTGCGGCTCGTCGCGGGGGAAGGCGCCCTGCGCCAGCGCCTGCTGGCGGCCGAAGGCAACGGGCGCAAGGAGTGTTTTGGGATCCTCAAGTATCCCGTCAAGCTGGCGGCGGGCAAGACGTACCGGCTCCGCGTGCGGTTTCGCTTCGAGGGGCTCGACGACGTGAACCGGCATCTCGTCCATGGGGTGTTTGCCAGCGGGTTCAACGACGGCGTGTTCGAGTACCGCAAGCAAGGGGCTTGGGTGGTCGGCGAGGCGCGGTTCCCCGGTCCGGCCGCCGCGGCCGCCGGCGAGCTGCGCATGGTCTTCCGCCACACGGCCCAGGGCAAGGTGTGGTGGTCGGGCGTGTCGCTCCAGGAGTGCGAGCCGATCAAGCCGCGCCTGGTGAAGATCGCCGTGTGCTCGGGCGGGGGCGATCGCAAGCGGTGGGAGAAGTTCCTCGACACCGCCGGCCAGAAGCGCTGCGACGTGGCCCTGATGGGCGAGTTCTTTGAAGACGGAATCCACGTCCCCGACGGCCCCACCATGCAATTCATGGCCCAGAAGGCCCGGCAGTGGAAGATGTACGTCTCGGGGACGATCCGGCTGAAGCGCGGCGAGCTGATCTACAATTCCGCGCCCCTGTACGACCGCACGGGCAAGCTCGTGGGCCTCTACGACAAGGTGATGCTCTACGACCCCGAGCTCGACGACGGGACCACCTGCGGCGACCGCGTGCCGGTGTTTGAGGCCGATTTCGGCACCGTGGGCATCATGACCTGCTACGACAGTTGGCACCCTTCGGTGGCGAAGCTCCTGGCGCTGAAGGGGGCGGAGCTGATCCTCTTCCCGAGCGCGGGCTACTACGTGCAGTTGATGCACGCCCGGGCGGCGGACAACGGGGTGGTCATCGCGGCGTCCAGCGGCAGCCCGTGCGGGGTGTGGGACGGGGGCGGGAACCAGGCCGACGGCGGCAGCCCCGACCCCACCCGCTCTGCACCCACCGCCATCGTCGCCTTCGAGAAGGACGATTCGCAGAAGATGCAGGTCGTCACGGTGGACCTGTCGAAGAAGCCCAGCCCGCACTCCTGGGGCGGGCCCATGCTCTCCGCCCCCGGCGGGCGGCGGGTGCGCTCGACCAGCCCCGTCTACCTCGAAGACGAGATCGCCCGGGAGGTCCGGCGGTGGTGGAGCCAGTAGGCGGCATCGCCCCGGAGAGCCTGCACCCACGAGGCATTCTGCCGGAAGCAAGCGGGAGTTCAGCGGGGGGTGATCTTGCCTTGCTCGAGTTTGCCTGGCTTCTCGAACAGGAGCCACACGCCTTGTCCGACCCTGGGGTCATCTGCGGCAATGGCCCCCTTGCCCAGCACCTCGAACTGCGGCAGTCGGGCTTCCTCGGCCCACTTGCGCATCTGCTCCGGGCGGCGAAGCTCGACGAACCGTTTCCATTTCTCGGCCTCGTCGCCCTGCATCTTCTTCTTGCGCTCTTGGATCAGCTTGGCGGCGGCCGGTTTCGGATAGCCAGCCCCAGCCCCGCCGCCAATGTACGCTTTTCCACCCGGGCGCAGGACCCGGTGGACCTCCTGGAGTCCCCGGGCGGGCTCTTCCCAGAAGAAGATCGAGCCGCGGCTGACCACGAGATCGACCGAGTCGTCGGGAAAGGGCAGGTGTTCGGCCACACCGACGACGGCGAAGAGGCGCTCGCCCAGGCCTTTCGCCCGTGCGGCTTGGAGGCCCTCGGCAAGGGCCTCGGCCTTGGGATCGACCATGACCACGGGGTTTCCGGTGGCCTCAACGAGCGGAATGGCCACCTGCCCTTTTCCGGCCCCGAGGTCCACCCAGAAGCCCTTCTTGGGCTTGCCGTGTCTGAGCGCGTCCTGAACGACGTAGGGATACCGGTCGGGCAAGGATTGCTCATCCTTGAGGCCGGCAGGGGACGCCGTTTCCCCGGCCGCTGCGGGCGACGAGCCTGCCAGGCAGAACATCAGCGCGCTTGCCAGGGCAAGATTCCGTATCATGGGCTTCCCTCGGCAATGGGCTGACCGTCGTCCCGGACTCCCAGCAACTGATAGGGGCCCACTCGGCCCTGGGCAGCCGCCTGCACGAACAGGGCAGGATCGCCGGCGTTGCCGGTTTGCAGGCCCGCGGCATCGGACCGGATGGTCTCGACGACGAAACGGACGGAACCATCCACAAAGCAGAACATGGCGCCGCCGGAATGCTGACTGCTGAAGGCGCCGACGCTGGTGGGATGGTTCAACCTGTCGGATACGGCGGAGCTGACGGTATTCATGGCACCCCCTCCACCCGGCCCGCACCACGACGGCCACGTGGCGTCGTTTTGCAGATTGGCGCCGAACGCGGTCCGCTCGCCCAGCGCGAAGGTGTTGCTGGTGCCGTCCATCACGTCTTGGATCCGCGTGGCGCTTTCGCCGTAGAACACGCCGTTGTTGCGCTTCGCCAGGTGCGTTGCGCCGGTGAAACTGAAGAACCCGCGGCAGCAGGTGTAGTTGGCCGTGGCAACCAGCGGGTTCGGCGCCCCCTGGTGGGTCCTCAACGGCCCGATGACCGAGGAGGGACAACGGAACACGGCGAGCTGCATCTGGAGCATGGGCAGGAGCGCCGGATCGTTGATGACCTGCTCCAGCGTGTACTTCGTGGGGCTCAGCCGGTTCTGCAAGGGGCTTTGCTCGATGTAGGGCATGAGAAACACGCCCCAGGCCCACCCGCCCGGCGCCGTGGTGCCCAGATGACCGCGGACCATGAACCCCGGCGGGAAGCAGTTGAGCGTGCCGTGGTAGTTGTGCGCCGCCAGGCCGAGCTGCCTGAGGTTGTTCGCGCACTGGATGCGACGTGCGGCCTCACGGGCCGCCTGGACCGCCGGCAGCAGCAAGGCGATCAGGATGCCAATGATGGCAATGACCACCAGGAGCTCAACCAGGGTGAACCCTCGTCTGTTGGAGAACATGCCAGCTTCCACGTCTATTCGTCCCTCGTCATGTTCCGCTGCCCACCGGGGTTGGCACCCGCGGGCGGGAGTCCCGCTGTTGGAATTCTGGTGGGAAAACTGGGCCCTGTCAAGTGTCTTCTTCATGGAGACGTCGGTCGGGTACTTCGTGCCTGACAACGTGCCCTCCTTGAGCAGGGCAACGGCCCCGACTTGCTGTCATTCTAACGGAGGATTCCTGAGAACTGCGACACGGGAGGTTGCGAGTTTCGAAGCATCCGGTAGAATCGCCTTGCGCGATGCAGGGGTCGACAAGTCCCTCCTCCCCCCAACGCCGGGGCAACGCACGGGGTGACCGGGCAACGAGGAAAGAGCGATCATGAGGCTCTTGGCCATCGAAACGACGAGGCTGGCCGGCAGCGTGGCCGCCCTGGAGGGCGGGAGCCTGCTGGCCGAAGTGCGCCTCCCGGAGGAGCAGAGGGCGGCGCAGTCGTTGGCGCCGGGGCTTAAGGGCCTGCTGGAGCAGGTCGGGTGGAAGCCGGCCGACGTCGAGCTGGTCGCCGTGACCATCGGACCCGGCTCGTTCACCGGCCTGCGCGTAGGCGTCACCACCGCCAAGACGTTTGCCTACGCGGTCCAAGCCGGGATTATTGGGGTTGACACCCTGGAGGCCATCGCCGCGGGCGTGCCCCAGCCCTGGCAGACGGTGTCCGCCGCCGTCGATGCCCAGCGCGGGGACGTGGTGGCGGGCCTGTTCCGCCGCGGGCCCGACGGCTGGCTCAGCCCCGACGGGCCGTCGAAGCTCGTCTCGATCGGCCTGTGGCTGGCCGCCCTCGAGCCCGGCACCCTGGTGGCCGGCCCCGTGGAGAAACTGTCCGGGGCCTCCTGTGCCGCCGTCCTGGCGGACCCGCAGCTCTGCCGGCCGACTGCGGCCAACGTGGGCCGGGTGGCTGCCCGCCGGTACGCCGCCGGCCAGCGCGACGACCTCTGGACCCTGGCCCCACGCTACTTCCGCCGCAGTGCAGCCGAGGAGAAGTGGGAGGCCAGCCACGGACCCGAAGACCCGATTTGACTGTCCGTCCGTCCTTATGTGGGACGGGTTGCCAACCCGTCCTACCGGACGAGGGGCTGCGGTCATTCCCATCCTCTCCCCAAGGAAGAGGGGGAAAGGGGGCCCTTGTCGGCTGGGCTGGTCTCTGGCATGCTGGTGGGACGGCTTGCCCGGGACAACACAGACCGAAGAATTGTCAACGGCAAGACGCGTACCACCCCGGGGAGTAGGACGATGGCGTGGGAGTACAGCGAGAAGACGAAGCAGTTGTTCATGGACGCCGTGCACGGCAAGCCGGGGACGCACCTGGGGGAGATTGAGGACCCGGATGGGTTCGGGGAGCACGGGTCGCTTGCCTGCGGGGACGCGATGCGGTTCACGTTCCGGGTGCGGCGTCATCCGACGGACCCGACCCAGGACGCGATTACCGAGGCCCGCTACCTGACCTTCGGCTGCACGTCGGCCATCGCGGCCTCGGAGGCCCTGTGCACGCTGATCGAGCAGGGGGGCTACACCCCCATCCAGGCCCTGAAGGTCCAGAACAAGGACATCGTCGACTTCCTCGGCGGCCTGCCGGCCCAGAAGATCCACTGCTCGGTCATGGGGGCCGAGGCCCTCGAGTCGGCCGTGTTCAACTGGGCCCAGAAGCGCGGGGTTGATCTTCAGAAGCTGGGCATCGAGATCCACTCCAAGGACCAGGCCGAGGGCCGGATCGTCTGCAAGTGCTTCTCCCTGAGCGAGCCGTACTTGAAGCGGAAGATCGAGGAGCTGAGCCTGCGCTCGATCGCCGAGATCACGAACGCCACCAAGGCGGGCGGGGCGTGCATGACGTGCCATCACGCCCCGGGCGGATTGCAGGACTTGCTCGACGAGGTCTGGGGGCAGGGCGGGACCAAGCTCCGCGTGATCCCCCGGACCGAGCCGGTCCAGCCGGCCGCCTCGCCCGACGCCCCCTCCCTCTCCCCCTACCAGTTCGCCAAGAAAGTCGACCGAACCATCGACGCGGTCGTGCGCCCCATGCTCGCCCGCGACGGCGGCGGCGTGGAAATCATCGACATCAAGGAAAACCTCGTCTTCTGCCGGCTCCAGGGGGCCTGCGCCGGCTGCGCCGCGGCGGGCCAGACGCTCAAGCTCATGGTCGAGCAGACGCTGAAGGAGCTGGTCGACGAGCGGATCCGGGTCATCCAGGTGCCGTGAATGAAGATCATCTACGCCGACAACAACGCCACCACGCCGATCGCGCCGGAAGTCTACCAGGCGATGGTCCCGTTCTTGACCGAGAACTACTTCAACCCGAGCTCGATGTACGAGCCCGCCCGCGGCACGGCCCAGGCCATCAAGCAGGCCCGGCAAGCCGTGGCCGATTTCCTCGGCGGCGTCGACCCGCGCGAAATCCTCTTCACCTCGTGTGCCACGGAGAGCAACAACGCGGCGATCTTCGGCACGGTGAAGGCCAACCCGAGCCGGCGGCAGATCATCACCACGGCCGTCGAGCACCCGGCCGTCCTCGAGGTGGGCAAGGAATTGCAGCGCAGCGGCTGCGACGTGACCTTTCTGCCCGTGGACCGCGACGGGAACCTGGACCTGCGGGCGTACGTCCGGGCGCTGGGCCCCCAGACGCTGCTGGTGTCGATCATGCACGCCAACAACGAAACGGGGGTGATCTTCCCGGTCGCCGAGCTGGCGCGGATCGCCAAGGACACCGACCCCGGAATCGTCTTCCACACCGACGCCACGCAGTCGGCCGGGAAGATCCCGCTCGACCTGCCGGGCGAGTTCCGGCACGTGGACCTCTTGTCGTTCTCCGGGCACAAGCTCCACGCGCCCAAGGGCATCGGGGTGCTCTTCGTGCGCCGCGGAACGGCCTGCCGGCCCACGATGATCGGCGGGCACCAGGAAGAAGGGCGCCGGGCGGGGACGGAAAACGTGCCGTACATCGTCGGGCTGGCCCGGGCCGTCGAGCTGGCCCGGCAGAACCACGCCGCCGAGGAGGCCCACATCCGCCGCCTCCGCGATCGGCTGGAGCGGGGAATCGTCGAGCGGATCTCCTACGTCCAGGTCAACGGCGGCAATGCCCCGCGACTGCCCAACACGCTGAACGTGTCGTGCCACTTCATCGAGGGGGAGGGGATGCTCTTCCAGTTGAGCGACCAGGGCATCTGCGCCTCCAGCGGCTCGGCCTGCACCTCGGGTTCGCTGGAGCCTTCCCACGTCTTGAGGGCCCTGGGCGTGCCGTTCACCGCGGTCCACGGCTCGGTCCGCTTCAGCTTCAGCCGCTACAACACCGAAGAGGAGATCGACCGGATCCTCGAGGTCTTTCCCACCGTGGTGTCCAACCTCCGCCGCGTGTCGCCCTATTGGGACCACCAGAAGGACGCCCCGCGGCCGGAGGACCTCGAGATGCTCCGGGAAGTCTGAGTGATCGTGCTCAAGCCGCGAAGCGGCGGCCGTGAGCGCGTGCTCAAGCCGCGAAGCGGCGGCCGTGAATAGCCAGGGGCGCAAGCCCCTGGTAGGGGAGCGTTCTCCCCCCGGTCAGCCCCGGCAGGGGCGGCAGACCGGACGACGTGTTCTGTCGCCCCTGCCGGGGCTTCCCGGAGGTCTTGCCCTGGGTACCAGGGGCTCACGCCCCTGGCTATTGTCTATCGTCCCTTCGGGACTCAAGCGGTCGGGTGGCACGGGCATCTTGCCCGTGCCTCGAGCGCCGCACTGGCGAGACGCCAGTGCCACCCGGCCGCCTCTGCCTCTGCTGCTCCAGCCCCGCCCTCCGCTGCGGGCTCATGGCCGCAACGGGCCTCGATTACTTCGTCGCACCTGGATCCAGAGGGGGAGGGGGACCGGGGGGGGCGCTGGGTACCGAGTATGCGCCGGGCAGCGAGCCCATGGAGCGCGTCCCGTATGAGCTGGCACGCGGGTATCCACCACCCGGGCCATACGGGCCCTGCGGACTGCCAGCTCCCATCGGGGCGGGCCAACCCAGACCCTCTGCTTCGCGCACGAGCTGGTCCAAGCGGCTCTTGACGATCTCTTGCCGGGCCTGCTGCCGCTTCTGGATCAGGTCGCGGAGCCGCTTGACCTGGGCCTCCAAGGGGACGAGTTCCTCCTCGCAGGCCTTCTGCCGGGCGTCGAACTGCTGCTGGAGCACCTGGGTCATTGCGGCCCTGTACTCGGCACGCGCCTTCTCCTCCTTGGTCTCGGCGTACCTCGCCAGCAGCGCCCGAAGTGCTTCGTCGGACCGCTCGACGTCGACATGAAAGCTCACTGGCGCGTCGGGGGATTGTGTGCGAGAAAGCAAGAAGCCATCCCCGATGACTTCCCCTTCATAGATCGGTGTCGGCGAGGCTTTCCCGCTGGACTTTGCCCCCAAAGGCATCCTTGGCTGCACGGCCGCGCGCGGGACAGGAGTCGTGGGAGCCGGCGCTGAGTCGCTGGATGTCGTAGGGACGTTTGCAGCCTTCGGCGTCTCTGCGGGTGTGGAGGACGCCACTTGGGCCCACGTGCTGGCTGTGGCGATCATGCCCGCGCATGCCGCCAGGGCCACCAGCGATGCCCACAGAAGAATTGTCTTGGACTTCATCGATCGATCTCCTCTCAGGTCAGGGTTAGCCGCCTCGTTTAGCCGCAAGCCGAAGGCGAGCGCGGCTCGGAAGCCCACCAACCGAAGCGCGCACGCCTTCGGCTTGCGGCTAAACGGTGAAACAATTGCCTGGAACGATACGTCTGTCAGGGCCCTCCGGAAGTCAGCTCGCGCTCAAGCCGGTCCAGCTCCGCGCGGATCCGGGCCGGATCGACCGGAGGGCTGATCGGGGCGGGCTCGCCCGGCGCCAGCAATCGACTCTCGAGGTCTTGCGCCTGGCGCTTGGCGAAATCGAGCTCCTGTTGCAGCCGATCCCACGAGGCGTCGCGGAAGGGGACAGTCCCGTTTTCGCTGCGCGAAAACTGGGACAGTCCCCCAGGAGCCGCGTCCCCCGCAAAATCGCTCTGCGGAGGCTCTTGGGCGAGGTTCTGCTCGCCGGGCTGGCTTGGCGCCGTGAGGTACGGCCGAAGCCACGCCGCGGCGACCATCAGGAGAACCGCCATCGCCCACCTCACCCAGGCTCGCTTGAGCACGGCCGGCAGCGCACGCGGCCGGCGTGCAATCTCCGGCGGCAGCGGAACCCGCGCCGGCTGCTGGAGGTGCGCCAGGTACCGCTCCAGCAGCCGGGCAACCTCCTCGGCCGACGAGAACCGCTCGGCCGGGTTCTTGGCGTGCAGCTTCTCGACGATCCGCACCAGCGGCTCCGGCACGTCGGGGCTCACCTGGCGGATGGGCCGGGGCGCGTCTTCCGCAATCCGGCGCAGCACGGCCAGCGTCCCCTCGGCGCGGAACGGCAGCCGGCCCGTACACATTACGTACATCACGCTGCCGAGGCTGAACAGGTCGGCCCGGTGGTCGACGTATTCGCCGCGGGCCTGCTCGGGGGCCATGTAGTGGGGCGTGCCCGCCAGGCAGCCGCTGTGGGTGAGGCTGGCGTCGTCGGCGGCCCGGGCAAGGCCGAAGTCGGTGATCTTGACCCGCTCCATCCCGTTCTCCAGGAGGATGTTGGCGGGCTTGACGTCCCGGTGGATGAGTCCCTGGGCGTGCGCGGCGGCCAGCCCCCCGGCCACCTGCATGGCGATCCGGACGATTTCCTTCGGCTCCAGCGCCCCCTGGGCCCGCAGGCGCTCTTGGAGCGACGTGCCGGCGACGTAGGGCATGACGATCAGCGGCAGCCCGGCGGCGGAATCCACGGCGTGGATGGCGACGACGTGCTCGTGGACGACCGCGGCCGCGGCCCGGGCCTCCCGGGCGAACCGCTGGCGGGCCGTGCCGCTGGCGGCCAACTGCGGCGCGAGCACCTTGATGGCCACGAACCGATGGAGCGCGGCGTCCCAGCCTTTGAGCACGATCCCCATCCCGCCCTGGCCGATCACCTCGACGATCTCGTAGGGACCCAGCCGGCCCAGCATGGCCGGATTCTCGGAGGGCTCGAGGAACTCGGGCCGGCGGGAGCGGGCCTCCGCCGGGGGAGCGTCCGCTGGCCAGGCGCAGGACGGGCCCGTCGCGGGATCGGCCGCGCTCGAGCTCATCAGGCAGTCCGGGCTGGGGCTGAGGAACCGCCGCGTCTCGGCCCACCATTGGGCATCGCCAGCCATGCCCTCCAACTGGAGCCGGCAGCGATCGCAGCCCTCCAGGTGGCTCTCGACGTCCGACTGCCCTTCGGCCGGCAGCCGGTCCTCCAGCAACAGCTTCAGCCGATTCGGATCGCAGGGCAAAGGTCGCGCTACCATGTGGGCATCCCCTCGACCTGTTCGATGGTGCGTCGCAGGCGGGCGAGGATCCGGCTGCGGGCACTGTACACCGCCCCCACGGTCATTTTCAGGCTCGCGGCTGCCTGGCGGATCTCCTCACCTTCCACCGCAGTGCGCCAGAACGCCTTCCAGGTCGCGTCCTGGAACTCCCCCCGGATTCTTTCGGCAGCCCAATGGAACAGCCGGCGGCGGGACTCCTGCTCGAACAGCGCGCTCTGGTCGGGGCTGGGAGCCGCGTGCTGCTCCAGCAGGCCCTGCACGGCGGTGTCGCCGGTGGCCTGCACCCGCCGCCCGCGTGCCGCCAGGAAATCGACGATCTGGTTGTGGGCAATCCGGAACAGCCAGGTGCGGAATTTCCCCCGCCCGGGGTCCGGCTCCCAGCGGTCAATCGCCGAGGCCACCGCCACGAAGACCTCCTGGGTGAGCTCCAGGGCGTCGGCGTGCTGGAGCCCCCTCGCCAGGGCGATCCGGTACACCAGGGGCTCGTAAATCTCGATGAAGTCCGCCCACGCTCGCTCATCGTGGCGGCAGGAAAGCCTGGCCAGCAAGCTGGGCCTGGTTTTCGGGGCGGAACTCATGGCTCGGGTCTCTGCTTATCTACACTCCCGCGACCCGGAAATCTGTCACGAACTCCCGGGTATTCTTGAAGAGACTCCCCCCTAAGCATCATCGTACCCTCAAAGGGTGGGGAAGGCCAATCGCGGTGCCTGGCCGCCGTTGCCCGCTGCCCTGAGCGGGTTGCCACCCAAGCGGGTTGCCAAGAGTGGAGAGATTGGGTATAGAAGAAGGGTGGCTCGTTCCCGTCCGACGCAATCTCGTTTCCCGAGTCCCCTGCCGTGAGATCGGCTTGGCAAGGCAGTGTGTCCGCGTCGCCTGAGCATCCGACGATGCGTATCGGCGCCGTTGGGCCCGCCGTGCGGCCGGGGGCGCCGGCGGAACGCGCCGTGAGGCGCCGGCCGGGCGTCACGCTGCTGGAAGTGGTCGTCTCCGCGCTGCTTCTGGGGGTGATCGTGGTGGCGGCCATGCAGTTGTTCAAGACGGTCGGCTTTCAGCGCCGGGCGATCGAGCGCCGGCACGTGGCGATCCGCGAGGCGGGGAACGTCCTGGAGCGGATCGCCGCGGTGCCGTGGGCGCGGCTGACGCCACAGTCGGTGGGCGAGATTCGGCTTTCCGAGGCGGCCCGGCAGGCGCTGCCCGGGGCCGAGCTTGCGGTGGACGTCACCGAGCCCGGCCAAGAGCCCGGGATGAAGCGGATTGCGGTCCGGATCGGCTGGCAGGACTGGCCCGAGGCGCGCCCCGTGCAGGCCGTGTGTTTTCGATACCGCGTGGAGCAGCCCGCGGGAGCGCCTGGAGGAGGTCCCGTGCGATGATCCCGCCCGCGCGAAGCCATGCGCCGGCCCGGCCGCGGCCGGGCCACTCGCTGCCGGAGGTATTGGTGGTGGTTACGGTTGCCAGCTCCCTGGTGGTGGCGGCCGTGGGGCTGATCTACGCCATGACGCGGTTTCAGCAGGGCGACGCGGGGCAGGCCCGCTTCGAGGCGGGGTTGGAGGTCCTGGCGGACCAGTTCCGCGACGACGTCCACGCGGCGACCCGCTGGAAGCCGACGGCGCCTGCCGCGCCGGGGCAAGGCAAGCCCCAAGCCTGGGAGTTCCGCCTCGGGTCCGGCCGCCGCGTCGAGTACCGCGTCGAGGAGCGGCGGCTGATGCGCCTGGAGTTCGACAAGGACACGAAGGACAAGGTCGTGCGTCGCGAGGCGTTCCGGCTGCCTCGCGATGCGGCGGTCTCGATCGAGGCGGCTGAGCCCGGCGCCCCGAGGCTGGTCGGCCTTCGGATCGTCTCTGGCGCGGGGGCCCCGGGCCGCGGGCCGCTTTGCCCGGTGCACGTCGACGCGCTTTTGGCCATGGATCACCGTTTCGCACCGCCGGAGGGGGAGTGAGCCGTGAGGGACGATCGACGTGCGAGCCGGGTGTTGCGTCGGGTGGCACGGGCATCTTGCCCGTGCGTCCGGTGCAGCACTGGCGACACGCCCGTGCCACGCGGCCGGCGTGGGGCGGTGCTGATCGTCATCCTCGTCTGCGTGGCGCTGGCGGTGACGATCATCGTGTCGGTGGCGCGCTCGGCGGTGGTTCAGCAGCAGCGCGTGCGGAGCCGGGCGTGGCAGTTGCAGGCCCGGCTTCTGGCGGAGTCGGGCCTGGAGCGTGCCGCGGCCCGCCTGGCGGCCGATCCGAAATACGCCGGCGAGACGTGGTCCGTTGTGCCCGAGGCCCTCGACGGCCGCCACGGGGCCGCCGTCCAGATCCAGGTGGAAGCGCTGCCCCGTCCGTCGAGCCGGCGCCTGGTCCGCGTCCGGGCCGACTTTCCCGACCAGCCCGACGCCAGGGTCCGGCAGACGCGCGAGGCCGTGGTGGAAATCGCCTCCCGAGGAGACAAGTCATGAGGAGCCCCCGTTGCCGAGAGCATCCCGGTTTTACGCTCGTCGAGCTGCTCGTCGTCATCGCGATCATCTCGATCCTGATCTCGCTGTTGTTGCCGGCCATCCAGGCGGCGCGCGAGGCGGCGCGGCGGGCGAGTTGCATGAACAACCTGATGCAAGTGGGCGTCGCCCTGCACAACTACGAGCTGGCCCACGAAACGCTTCCCCCGGGCGTGGTCGAGGCCAAGGGCCCGGTGCGCAGCGAGCCGATCGGCTATCACATGGGCTGGATGGTGCAGATCCTGCCGCACATCGAGGAGCGGAACGCCTTCCGGTTGATCGATTTCACCAAGGGCGCGTACGACAAGCGGAACATCCCGGTCCGCGCCCACAAGATCTCCGCGTACCTCTGCCCCAGCGACATACCCGCGGGGGGGTTGAGCAGCTACGCCGGCTGCCACCACGACGTCGAATCGCCCATCGACAAGGACAACAACGGCGTGCTGTTTCTCAACAGCCGCATCAGCCACCGCGACGTGCCCGATGGCATGCCCTACACGATCTTCGTCGGGGAGAAGACGTGCGACGCGCGGGACCTGGGCTGGATGTCGGGGACCCGGGCCACGCTGCGGAACACCGGCACGGTGCTCAACGGCGTGCGACCCGTCCCGATGGCACCGGCGAGGGGCGGACTGCTGATGGGGATGCCCGGCTACTCCGAGCCGGAGGACGCGGATCTCGACCCGACCGCCCCGGCCTTGCCTGCCGCCGAGCCCTCGCCTGCGGCCGAGCCCCCGCCCCCTGCCGTGGCCCCTGCCGGGGGACGGCTCTACGTCGGCGGTTTCGAGTCGCGGCACCCCGGGGGAGGCAACTTCCTGATGGGAGACGGCGCCGTTCGCTTCGTCTCCGAGACGATCAACGGCACGACCTACCAGCGGCTGGGCCACCGCGCCGACGGCCAACTGATCGACGGATTCTGAGTTTCCGGGAGGCCCGGGCTCGGGGCTATTGCCGAAGGCAGGGCGGCGCGGTATACTTCGCCCATCTGGTGGCGTTGGGCGACCTGCTTTGGTATGCAGGCGGCACGTCCACCAGAGGCTCTATAACGAACGGACGGGTCATGCCAGAAGGTACGATCAAGAAGCTGACGGACAGAGGTTTCGGATTCATTGCACTGCCGGGTGGGAAGGACATTTTCTTCCATTCGTCGAATCTGGAAGGAGTGCAATTCGAAGACCTGCACGAAGGGCAGAGGGTTTCCTTCGTCGAGGGGCGTGGCCCCAAGGGTCCGCGGGCGGAACAAGTGAAGCCGGTCTGACTCCAACGGGAAGTCACCCGGCCCCCCGAGCAGTCGGTCCATCTCCAGCGTGCTGGATGCGGAAGGCGGATCGCATTCCGTAGGGAGGCGGTCTGCCAACCGGACCGAGGGCACTCGGGGCCTCGCGCTTCATTCTTTCCTTCGCCGCACCTTGTAGTTCCCGCGACTGTCGTCGAATTCGAGCTCAATCAGCCCCTTGGCCTTGATTTCCTCGAGCAGGTCGGAGAAGCTGCCGTAGCCGTAGTACCCTTCGTTGAAGCCGGGGTAGACCCGCCGAATCGCCTGCTTCAGCGTCGAGCCCCACAGCGGAGCGTAGTCCTGCTCCACGGAGTGAACGACCTCCAGAACCCGGTCGATGGCCTCCTGCTTCTTGTCTTCCTCCGTCTTGTCTTTCTTGGGTGCCCTGGGAGTCCTCTTGGCCGCGCGGATCAGGTCGTCGTAGTAGATGAACTCATCGCAGTTGGCGATCAGCAGGTCCGAGGTTGAGCTTTTCACGCCGCAACCGATGACCCGCCGATTGTTCTCCTTCAGCTTGGCGACCAGCGGTGAGAAGTCGCTGTCGCCGGAGAGCAGGGCGAAGGTGTCGATGTGCTCCTTCGAGTAACAGAGGTCGATGGCGTCCACGACCATCCGAATGTCGGCGCTGTTCTTGCCGCTCATCCTGGTCTGAGGCACGTCAATCAGCTCGATTCCTTGGCCGTGGAATTCCCGCACGGTCTCCTCGTAGCTGCTCCAGTCGCAGTAGGCCCGCTTGAAGACGATGCGGCCTTTCTCCAGCAGTCGCTTCATGACCACCTGGATCTGAAACTTCCCGGCCTTCATGTGTCGAACGCCGATGGCCAGGTTCTCGAAATCCACGAAGACGGCAATCAGGGGTTCCTCGGACATCGGAGTTCCTCGATTTTCGGTTCACAGGTTCGCACGGCGCGTTCCGCCGTTGTCCTGCCTGATTAGGGCGCAAAGCAGCGGGCAAGTCAAGCCATCCCGGGCAGATCGTGGTGCCGCCGTAAGGCGGATGCTGCACTCGACGAGCGGAGGGCGGCCGTCTACAATCAGGAGGACGTGAGAATCCGTCGCTTGGGAAGAAGGATTGCCCATGGGCATGGAAACGCAACGGCAACCGCTGGACGCATGGCTGGAATCGGCCAGGACGGGAATTCAAGGGTACCTGGACGACGCCCGGCAGTCGGGGCGCATTGACGAGCAATCGTACAAAAAGGCCGCGGAAAACGCCTTCCCCGCGCTCGCCGAGTGGCTGCGGGACCCGCACCTCGCCAAGGTTTCGCCGAACCTGCGGGAGGGCCTGCTGGGCGCCGTCGCGGCCGGGCGATGGGAGGACCTGGTCAACGCGTTCCGCCAGTCGGCGCGGTTTGGCACGGGCGGCATCCGCGGCATGATGGCCTTCGACCGCCCCTCGATCGTGCGCCTGAAGGAAGAAGGCATTGCCGCGCCGATCCTCAGGGGCCCCAATACGATCAACGACGTCGTGCTGCTGCGCACGTCGGTGGGCGTCGCCAGGTTCGGCAGGGACCAGAAGCCGCCGTTTTCCAGGATTGTCATCGGCTACGACAGCCGGGTTCGAGGCTACGATCTGGCCGCGCTGGTCGCGCAGTTGTTCCTGGCCTACGGCTACACGGTCTACTTCTTCGACGAGCCCTGCCCCTATCCCGAAATGACCTTCGCCATCCCCTACGCGGGCATCAAGGCCGACCTGGGGATCCTCATCTCCGCCAGCCACAACGACTACCGCTACAACGGATGCAAGCTCTCCTGCGGCAACGGCTCGCAGTTCGATCCCGAGCAGCGCGACGAGATGTACAACCAGTACATCGCCACGGCCGAGACCGGGGACATCGTCCTGTGCCCCTTCGAGGACGCGCCCAACGATCGACTCGTCTTCCTGGGCGGGGAGGAGCGGGTGCCGGGCTTCAACTACCACGGCCGCGAGGCCCGGGTGCTCAACCTCCACGCCGAGCACGCCAACCACGTAAAGCGGTTCCTGATGACCGACGACCTGGCCGCCCGGCAGGCCAAGGCGGCCGATCCGCTGCGGATCGCCTTTTGCGCGTTTCACGGGGCGGGCCGGCGGGCCGTGCCCCGGCTGCTTGACGACGTCGGCTTCAGGGACGTGAAAGTCATTACCCACGGCGGGCTGAACGACCTGGACGGCCTCTTCCCCTCGTTTTGCAGCGACCCCGGACGCGAGCAGCAGCCCGACCCCGGCGACGTGCGCGCGGCCCGGACCGCGGTCCGGGCCTTCGAGGCCGAGCACGGCAGCTTTGCGGAGGTCGACCTTCTCGTCGGCACGGACCCCGATGCCGACCGGTGCGGCGTCGTGGTCCGTGTCCCGCCCGCCCAGCGGCACCTCTACGACGGCGAGGACTGGATGCTCCTACCCGCTGACGGCATGTGGGCCTTGCTCCTGTGGTATCGCCTGCACCGCGAGATCGAGCAGCACGGCCGCGTGCAGGACGCGGACAAGAAGTTCCTCGTGCTCTCGCACACCACCTCCGACTGCATCGCCCTGTTGGCCCGCAAGCACGGGCTGGGGGTCATCAAGACCTGGGTGGGCTTCGCCTCGCTGGCGGCGGCGGTCCGCGACGTGTGGGAGAACCGGCCCATCGAGCTGCTGGTGGAAGGCCGCCCGACGAAGACCGCCCCGCTGTGCCACCCGTTCGTCTGCGAGTACCAGGGCATCGAGCCGGGCAAGCGGTCGATCAACGTGGCGGCGTTGGAGCAGAGCAACGGGTTCTCGATCCTCGGCGGTCCGCCGCCGGACGCCCGCTCGCTGGGCGCCGGCGGGCACGTCCGCGACAAGGACGGGACGCTCGCCGCGCTCTTGGTCGCCGAAGTGGCCGCCTGGGCCAAGGAGCACCGGACCACGCTGTTCGAGCTCATCGACAAGCACGTCTACCTCGATCCGGACGTCGGCCTGTTTGTCAACTACTACGAGCCGGACCCGATCGACGGCGAGTACCCGGGCATCGAAGGCGACCGGAAGAAGATGGACGTGCTGCGCCGGGCGCTGGGCTACTTCCAGCTCGCCTTGACCGGCGACTTCGCGCTGGCGGGCCACCGGGCGACCTCGGCGTGCATCTACCGCACCGGCAAGTACGACGCCATCTACCCGCCCACCTACGACTTCCAGTTCCCCGACGAAGGCGTGCGATTCTACTTCGGCGACCCGCTCAGTCACGTCACGGTCCGCCCCTCGGGCACCGGCAACTCGCTGCGGTTCCACATCCAGCTCCGCGCGGCGGTCACGCAGGCCGACCTCATCGACCAGAAGCAGCGCCTGATGGCGGCGGCCAGGGCCATGGCCGACGACTTGAGGAGGACTCTCCAGGCGCCCCGAAGTTGACTTTGCGGCGGTCCTACGGCGGTACAATGGCGTCTCACCTCGGTGTCAGGTCGATGCTGCCCCCAGAGAGTTACCAACTGCTCGATTTTGGCGACGGCCGAAGGCTGGAGCAGGTGGGGCGCCTGCGCGTGGATCGGCCGTGCCCGGCGGCCCAGCAGGTGGCGCCACGGGAGCCCGGGCTGTGGCGAGCGGCCGATGCCCGCTTCGAGCGGACCGCGGCGGCGGAGGGGCATTGGATTGCCCCAAAGGACCTGCCCTCGCGATGGACGGTCCTCTGCGGCCCGTTCCAGCTTGAGTTGAAGCGCACGGAGTATGGCCACCTCGGCTTGTTTGCGGAGCACGCCGGCAATTGGGACTGGATCGCCCGGCAGGTGCGTGCGGTGGGTGGGCCGATCCGGGTGCTCAACCTGTTCGCCTACACCGGGGGGAGCACCCTGGCGGCGGCGGCGGCCGGGGCTCAGGTGGTCCACGTCGACGCCGCTCGGAACGTCGTGGCCTGGGCCCGGCGCAATGCGGAGCTGTCTTCCCTGGCCGGCGCTCCCATCCGATGGATCGTCGAGGACGCCCGAAAATTCGTCCGTCGCGAACAGAAGCGCCAGGCCGGCTACGACGCGGTGATCCTGGATCCGCCGAGCTATGGGCACGGGCCGCGCGGGGAGGTGTGGCGCCTGTCCAAGCACCTGCAGGGACTGCTGGCCGGCTGCGCGGCGCTGACCGCCGGCCGCCGGCGGTTTCTGCTCTTGACCTGCCACACGCCCGAGTTCGACGGACCCCGGCTGGAAGGTCTCCTGGCCGAGGCACTCGGGGGCCCGCGCCTGGCGCCGGACCGCGGGCGGATCAGCAGCCGGCCGATGGTGCTGCGCACCCCGTCGGGCGCGGAGCTCCAAAGCGGCGTGGCCGTGTTCTGGGAGCGATGCGAATGAGCACGATCACCAGCCTCCACAATCCGCACGTCCGAAGCGCCGTGCGCCTCCGCGATCGCCGCCACCGGGAGCGGCACGGGCGGATCCTCATCGACGGCGCCCGGGAGCTCGGCCGGGCCCTCGCGGCCGGGGTCCGGCTGGTGGAGGTCTTCGTCTGCCGGCCGCTGTGCCAGAGCGAAGAGGCCCGGCGGGCCCTCGCGGCGCTGGCCGACTCGCCTGCCAAGGTCCTCGAGGTGACGGAGGCGGTGTTCGAGAAGCTGGCCTTCGGCGATCGCACGGAAGGGGTGCTGGGGGTGGCCGAAACGCCTGCCTTGGCCTTGGCCGACCTCCCACGGCCCGACCGCCCGCTGGTCGCCGTGCTCGAAGGGCTGGAAAAACCGGGGAACGTGGGGGCGGTGCTCCGCAGCGCCGACGCGGCGGGCGTCTCGGCGCTGATCGTCGCCGATCCCGGGACCGACCTGTACAACCCCAACGCCATCCGCGCCAGCCTGGCGACGATCTTCACGGTGCCCACCGCCGCGGCCACGACGGCCGAGACCCTGGCCTGGCTCCGCGGCCACAAGCTGGCGATCTACGCGGCCCGGCTCGACGCGACGCTGGCCTACACCGAAGCCGACTACCGCCGGCCCGCCGCCATTGTCCTGGGCAGCGAGGCCCGGGGACTCTCCGGCGCCTGGTCGGCCGGCGACGTCACGGCCGTCCGGCTCCCCATGCTCGGCCGGGCCGACAGCCTCAACGTCTCGGCCGCCGCCGCGGTCCTGTTCTACGAAGCCCTCCGCCAACGCACGTCGGGCCCCGGCGCCCGCTGACCCAAGACAAGCGATGTACCTGGAAACGTTCGCTCGACTCTGGCGATGGGGCAACGCCGTCTGCTTCCTCGGCGTGCTCCAGTTCGTCGGCTGCACCGCCCTGGCGATGCTCCACTACCCGGGCGGCACCCTGGTCGATCGCCACTCGGTCGGCTACGCGTTCTTCGCCAACTATTTGAGCGACCTGGGCCGGACCGCCGCCTGGTCGGGGGCTGACAACGGCGTCTCCGCGGCGTTGTTCAACACCTCGATCGTCCTGCTGGGGCTTTCCACGGTGCCATTCTTTCTGTTCCTCCCGCTGCACGCGCCCGATCGGGCCGGAACGCTCTGGGCGGCCGCGGCTTTCGGGGTCCTCTCCGTCTGCGGACTAGTCGGCATCGGCCTGACGCCATACGACCGATACCTCCATGCGCACGTGGCAGCCCATCTCTGGTGGATCCTTCCTTTCCTGATTGCGGTTTTCTTCCACTTTCTGGGCTTGATGCTGAGCGAACGCGGCCCGTTGGTCTTTCCCTTGCTCAGCTTGGCCCTGGCGACCTGCATTGCCGTGTACGCGGTGGCCAGCCTGGGTGGTGGCATGTCTGCGAGGGCCGGTCCGGAGACCTCCTTCGCCCCGGCCGCTGCCGCCTGGCAGAAATATGTGTTCCTGGGCAGCTTGGCGTGGTACGCGGTGTTCAGTCTGCGGATGACGTGTCTCGTCGAATTGAGACTACCCGAGCGCCGATCCACCAGAGACCGGCTCGCCAAGCACTACCTGAAACGGCTGCCCCCGGGGGGGCGCTAGGCGGCCCTTCTCTTGAGGTATTCTCTCGGGGCATTGGGCTTGCTGCGGCCTGCCGACCCGCGTACAATAAATAGTCATATCTTTGCCAATTTAGTCATCATTCGCGCCGCAGCCACTAACCTTCCAGAACCATCGCCATTCCAACAATCCCCATGTCCGATGCACAAAACCTCAGCTCGATCGAGAAGATCAAGGCGGAGAGCAACTACCTGCGGGGCTCCATTGCCGAGGAGCTGGCCAACGACCAGGACACGTTCCAAGAACCGACGTCCAACCTGCTGAAACATCACGGGATGTACCAGCAGGACGACCGCGATCGGCGCGGGGCGAAAGACGCCCAGGGCCGGAGGCTGGGCAAGGCGTACTCGCTGATGGTCCGGGTGAAGATCCCCGGCGGGAGCCTCACCGCAGAGCAGTTCCTCGCGCAGCTCGATCTGTGCGACGAGCTGGCCGGCGGCACGGCGCGGATCACCGATCGGCAGGACATCCAGATCCACGGCGTGCCGAAGCGGAACCTCCGGGCGACGATCCGGCGGATCCTCGACGCCCAGTTGACCACCCGGGGCGCCTGCGGCGACGTCCAGCGGAACGTGATGTGCTGCCCGGCGCCGTACTCGAACGATCCGGTCCGGGCTCGGATGCAGGAGCTGGCCGAGCAGATCTCGACCCACCTCCTCCCGCAGACCGGGGCCTATCACGAGATCTGGCTGGCCGATCCCCACACCGGCCGAAAGGAGCTTTGCGCCGCCGGGCCGGGGCAGGAGCCGACCGAGCTGGCCGCGCCGGTCGAGCCGATCTACGGCGCGGCCTATCTGCCCCGTAAATTCAAGACGGCCATGGCCCTGCCAGAGGACAACTGCGTCGACGCGTACACGAACGACCTGGCCTTCCTGGCGGTTTCCGAGGGTGCCCGGCTGACGGGCTACAACGTTCTGGTGGGCGGCGGGCAGGGGCTCACCCCAGGCAACAAGCGGACCTTTCCCGCCCTGGCCGCACGCCTCGCCTTCGCGGCTCCCGACGAGGTGGTCGACGTGGCCACCGCGATCGTCAAGGTGCATCGCGATTTCGGCAACCGCTCCGACCGCAAGCGGGCCAGGCTCAAGTACCTCCTGGCCGACCGCGGCCTGGAGTGGTTCAAGGCCAGGGTCGAGGAGTACTACGGCCGCCCGCTGGCCGGGCCGCATCCCGCCGAGGTCTTCGGCGTCGACGATCACCTCGGCTGGCACGAGCAGGGGGACGGCCGCTGGTTCTACGGGCTGAACGTCGAGAACGGCCGCGTGATGGACCGTGACGGGTTCGCCCTGAAGACAGCCCTGCGAGAGATCTGCCGCACGTACGGGCCGGGGATTCGCCTGACCGCCCAGCAGAGCATCCTCCTGGCCGGCCTGCGCCCGGAGGACCGCCCCGGGCTGGAGGACATCCTCCGCCGGCACGGCGTGCCGGCCAGCGAGGCCATCTCCACGGTGCGGCGCTGGTCCATGGCCTGCGTGGCCCTGCCCACCTGCCCTCTGGCCGTGGCCGAGAGCGAGCGGGTGTTGCCTGGGCTCCTCGACCGGCTGGAGGCGGAGCTCACCCGGCTCGGCCTATCGGCCGAGCGGTTGACGGTCCGCATGACCGGATGCGCCAACGGCTGTGCCCGGCCGTACAACGCCGACGTCGGACTGGTGGGCCGCAGCGCCGGGAAGTACACGATCTACCTCGGCGGGCGCGTGCTCGGCGACCGCCTGGCCTTTCTCTACAAGGACCTCGTGCCGCTGGACTCGATTCCGGCGGTCCTGGCCCCCCTGTTCGCCGACTTCCAGCGCGGCGCCCGGCCCGGCGAAGCCTTCGGCGATTTCTGCCTCCGCGCGCTCACTCCCCCTGCCCCTGCTGCCGGACGCTGAACTCCAACTTCCACCGGCCGGCGGACCGGGTGCCGGCGCACCACAGCTCCAGCATGCCCAGCTCGGTGATCTTCGCGTGGAACCGGACGGGCACGCAGCCCTCCTCGATCGCCTCGTCGGCCGGGAGCATCGTCTCCATCGAGTCGGTCTCCGACAGCTCGTCTTCGCTGACGCGCTCCAGCAGGTCGCCGGGCCGGTCCTGCTTGCGGACCGAGGAGCTGAAGAAGCGGAACTGGGCGGACTCGCCAACCACCAGGCCGATCTCCTCCGAAGGCACGGCGGCCTCGGTCCCTTCCTCCATGCCGATCGGCACCACGCACAACGGCCGCAGGGGTCGCGCAGCCCCGGGCACGGCCAGCCCGGCGGTCTCGATGCCCACGTAGTACGCCCGGGCCGTGCCGCCGCGGATCCGCACGCCGCCGCGCCGCTTCGACCACCCGTAGTACGCCGCGCCCCGGGCAACCGCATGATCGAGGTCCGGGGCTGCCACCAGCGGCCGGGGCGGCTCGCCTTCGGGGAACCAGCCGGCCAAGAGCTCGAGCAATCGCTGGCGGAGCACCTCGGCCTTGAACACCCCGCCGTTGAACAGCACGTAGGTGGGCCGGGCCGGGCCCGAGCCGTCGTCGTGCGAGCCCAGGAAGGCCGCCACGTGCCGGGTGATCGCCGTGTCGGCCTCGAACGGCAGCCCGATCTCACGGAAGCCCGAGGCCCGGCGCCGCTCGGGCCGGTCGGCCAAAGCCGCACGAGGAAAGAACCCGTCGACCAGCAGGTCGGCCACGCCCTGGCGGTCGACCTCGATCGACACGGTCTTGCCGATCAGCCGGCTGCCTCGCCCCAGGACCGCGATCGAGTGCTTCTTCGGCCCACCCGGCGAAAGCAGCGCCTCCTTGGCCGCCCGGCACGAGTGCCACAAGGCCACCGACTGCCAGGGATCGAGCGACACTCCCTTGTGGGCAAACAGGCCGGCCACGTGATGGGCCAGGGCCAGGTCCATGTTGTCGCCGCCGACCAGGAGGTGGTTGCCCACGGCGATCCGCTCCAGCACCAGGTCGCCTTCTTCCTGGGCCACGCCGACCAGCGTCAGATCGGTCGTGCCGCCGCCCACGTCGCAAACCAGGAGCTTGTCGCCCAGCTTGAGATGCCTGCGCCAGCGATCGCCCGTCTCCGCCAGCCAGGCGTACACCGCCGCCTGAGGCTCCTCCAACAGCACGAGATCCTCGGGCAGGCCGGCCGCCAGGGCCGCCTGCCGGGTAAGCTCCCGGGCACTCGCGTCGAACGAGGCCGGCACGGTCAGCACGACCGCCTGCTCGCGGGCCGGGTCCTCGGGAAACGCCGCGTCCCACGCCCCGATCAGGTGCTCCAGGTACCGCCGCGAGGCCGTGACCGGGGAAACCTTCGGCACCTCGGCCGGCGCGTTCCACGGCAAGATCGCCTCATGGCGATCCACTCGGCTGTGCGCCAGCCACGACTTCGCCCCACCCACCGTCCGATCGGGCACCTCCGACCCCTTGCCCCGCGCCAACTCCCCGACCGCAGAATCCCGGCCCGAGGCCCAGGGTAGATCGAACGCACCACCCCCCGTCTCATGCGGACTCGCCAGGTACAGAAACGACGGCAGCATCGACCGCGCCTCGACCGTGCCGGCCGCCACCAACTGCGGCACCGGCAGCAGGCCAATCGCCGGCTGCTCCTCCTCCAAAGGCGCGTATGCCAGCACGCTGTTCGTCGTGCCGAGGTCGATACCCAGGACCCATTTCGCCATCCAATCCCGCTTTCCGCTTTCAGCTTTCCGCTTTCATCTCAACCTCCACCGGGGCCACGATGCCAGCCCCGGCAACGCTGCCGGTCCAGGCCGGCAGCTCGCACCGGGTCGCCTCCCAGCCGTGATGGACCAGCCGGCCGCGGAACGGGGGCCCGCCGGCGACGTGCCCGCTCAGCCGATAGCGCCCGGCGTCGAAGCCGGCGGGCACCTCGACCTCCGAGCCATCCTCCTGGTCCAGGACCGCCACGATCGCAAACAGCCGGTCGAGCACCTTGGCGCAATCGCGGTGCACGTCCCGGGCCGCAGCCCCGATCTGGGCATCCGAGTATCCGCCCAGCGGCTCCTTGACGAAGTCCACAAATCGAGCCTCTCGCTGGAGCGTGGCCAGCAGGGTGATCGCCTCGCTGCGGGCCCGGGCCTTGGGCTCGGGCCTCTTGGGCTCCACCTTGGGGGCCACCGGCTCCGGCGTGGCCTTGGGAACAACCCCCCGATCGAGCAGCTCCTCGACCGCTTCGGCTACGTCCCGACTTACCAAGACCCGCCAAAATGCCCGAATTGCCGTCCACAGTCTCCTCACACGGCACCTCCTCTCAACAACGGAGTGAAATGCGAACGCGAAGCCTGCGCCGTGGGAGGTCGGCCGGGCAGGCTCAGTCCACGCCACGAACCTACTCTCCAAACCAGATCGCCGTCTTCGGGAGCGCCTTCTTCACCGACGCAAGCCCCTGGGGGGTCACCGGACAGCCGTCCACACTGAGCAGCTCCAGGTTGGTCAGCCCCGTGAGCTGCTCCAGCCCGGCGTCGGTCACTTTGGTCCCGCCCAGGCTGAGCCGCTTGAGGCCCGTGAGCCCGGCCAGGTGCTTCATCCCAAGGTCGGTGACCCCCGTGCCCCACAGATCAAGGTACCTGAGCTGCTCGAGCCGGGCCACCGGCCGGAGATGCTCATCCTTGAGGTCTTCCCTTTCGGGCGCGCTGAACCCCAGCGAAAACACGTTGCCGTCCCGGTCGTAAGTGGCCATCACGCCGTACCCGGCAAACTCAGCGACGATTGCCTGTTGCTGGCGGTAGCGAAAGTACTTGGCGATCGCCTCCCGATGAACCATCCCAACCGCGATCGCCAGCACGACGGCCACCAGCACGCCCCACTTCAACCAGCCGCGGCGGGGCTTGGGCACCGAGGGGACTTCGGTACTCATGTGACGCTCCTTGCTTTCAGAAACGTAACGGCCGAGTATTGCAGGGACAACAATCAGGAGGGGGAACGGTAACCCCCTTTTGTAAGGCACCACCGTCTACCGTAGAGTCTACTGCCGGCCGAGGCGTTCCGCCAGCACCCGCTTCGCCCCAACGCATGTCGCGGGGGAACATTCCCCCCTTGGTGTGGGACTCCCGGCAGGCAGGGCGGGCTGTCCTTGGCCAACGCCCCCTCCCTCCAAGAATTACACAGCTATTACACTCCCTTCACACGTCGGAAACCCTGAAAACAGCGATACCACGTACAATGGCGTAGTTCTCGGGGCGCATCCTCTTTGACGAAACGAAACCGATGGAAACCCTTTCCCACGCGTCGCCGGCGCAGGCTCCCACCGAGGCTTCTCATCCCGTCCATCCACTCGGCTCGCGGGCACGCGTGCTGTTGTCGAGCGTGTTCGGGCCCTACGGGCAGGACGACGAGTACGGCAGCCGCGCGATCAACCCCATGGAGCTGTATCACAACCAGGTCACGCGGGGGCAGGGGCCGTTCTCGCTCAGGATGTTCCATCGCTCCTGGGGGCTGATGTTCATCCAGGCGAACATCGAGGCCCCCTGCACGCTGTTGGACTTTCCCTCGCTGGACCGCTTCATCGAGGAAATCCGCACCAACCAGTACGACGTGGTGGGCATCAGCTCGATCATCCCCAACATTCTCAAAGTGAAGAAGATGGTCGAGATCATCCGCCAGTACCAGCCGGGGGTGAAGGTGGTGCTGGGCGGGCACCTGGCCAACGTCGGCGACGTGAAGGAGCGGACCGGCGTCGACGTCGCGGTCAAGGGTGAGGGAGCGCAGTGGTTCCGCCGGTACCTCGGCGAGGACGTGGACCGGCCGTACCGGCATCCGCAGATCATCTCCGGGGTCGGCTCGCGGAACCTCGGCATCCGGCTCCGCGAAGAGCCGGGCGACGTGGCCGCGACGATCATCCCCTCGGTCGGCTGCCCCCTGGGCTGCAACTTCTGCTCCACCTCGGCCATGTTCGGCGGCAAGGGGAAGGTCATCCACTTCTTCGAGACCGGCGACGAGCTGTTCGGCATCATGAGCCAGCTCGAGGACTCGCTCAAGGTGCAGTCGTTCTTCATCATGGACGAGAACTTCCTGCTCCACCGCAAGCGGGCCCTGCGCCTGTTGGAGCTGATGCAGCAGCACGGCAAGGCCTGGGCCCTCTACGTGTTCAGCTCCGCCAACGCCCTGAGAACCTACACGATGGAGCAACTGGTGGGATTGGGCATCACCTGGGTCTGGCTGGGGCTCGAGGGCGAGGACAGCCAGTACAAGAAGCTCCACGGCACCGACGCCCACGCCCTGGTCCGCCGCCTCCAGGCCCACGGCATTCGCGTCCTCGGCTCGACGATCATCGGCCTGGAGAACCACACGCCCGAGAACATCGACGCGGCGATCGACTACGCCGTCAGCTACGACTCCGACTTCCACCAGTTCATGCTCTACACGCCCATTCCCGGCACCCCGCTGCACGCCGATCTGACGGCCAGGGGGCTGATGAAGGACGAGAGCGAGTACCACATCAGCGACGTGCACGGGCAGTACATCCTCAACTACCGGCATTCGCACATCCCCGATGGGATGGAGGTGGAGTTGATCGACCGCGCGTTCCGCCGGAGCTTCGAGGTCAACGGGCCGAGCGTGGTGCGGATCATGCGCACCACGCTGGAGGGCTGGCAGCGGTACCGAAACCACCCCGACGCGCGGATCCGCGGCCGCTTCGCCTGGGAGGCGCGGGACATGGGCAAGACCTTCGCCGCCGCGCTGTGGGGCGTCAAGTTCTACTTCCGCAAGAACCCGGCGATCCGCCGCAAGGTCGGCGACCTCCTCCAGGACGTCTATCGCGAGTTCGGCTGGAAGTCGCGGTTCTACGCCGCGGCGGCCGGGCTCTACGTGTGGTGGAAGATCCACCAGGAGGAGAAGCGGCTTGCCCGGGGCTGGACCTACGAGCCGCCCACGTTCTACGAGTGCAACGCGGCCGCCGCGCAGGCCGAGTCGGCGCAGCTCCAGTCGTCCCCGGCCCTTTCGGCGCGGCCGATGCGCCCGCCGCTGGACTGCCGGGTCGAGCCGGCGGCCCGGCCCGACCAAGCGCCCCTGCCGGAGCCCGACATGGTGCCGGCCCGCTAGAGCGCACTTCTCACCGGCGCAGGACGACTACAACTCGTAGCCCTGGGCGACCCAGTAGTGCCAATCGGCGACGGCTTGCCTGGTGTCCTTGTCGGCCTTCGCGCCGGGCTTCAATTGCGACAGCGGGACGGCCAGTTGCCGGCCCTCCCAGCGCACGGCGACGAACATCTCGTGCCCGCATTCCCTCTCGGGCGCCATGGCCACGACTTCGACCTTCTCCCCTTTGCGCAACGGCGAAACCGCCCTCTCGCCGATGCAGGTCGCGAGGAACGGAACGCCGAGCTTCTCCTGGAGGTAGTAGTACCAGCCCATGGCCTGTTCTTCCGGGCCGTAGGCATCGACCACGATCTCCTCAGAGATCCGCTCCTCGCGTTTTGAATCTCTCTTGGGCCTCGCCATATCGGCTCCTCCGATCTCCCCCGACCCATCCTACACGCCGCCAGCCGGGCGGCCCAGCTCCCCCGGACGCCAGATCATCCCCGGGCCGTCCCCTGGCCCTTTCCGCCCGAGGCGGTCCACCCTCGCCCCGCGCAGGCAGGCGCAAGCATCTCCGACGCGACCCGGCCCGAACGTCGCTCCCCAAAGAAGCCCAAACGCTCGATCCCCCCGCGCCCCCGAGAAACTCATCCCCTCCGAGCACTCTACGAGTAGTCAGGAGTGCGCAACATCCTGAGGTGTTCACACGCTCTCCGGAGTGCTGCAACTTCTTCTCGGGGAAGTCCGAGCCCTTGGCGCAACACGAGGTCGTCGGCTATGTCCGTCGCGGATGACCAGTCCTTCTGCTCCAAGCACTCGTTAGCTCGCTGAAACGCACCTCTGACCGTTGCGGAGTCCGCGTAGGGGATGGCAATAGGTACCTTCGCAGCATCCCTGGGCTCAAGCTTGAGCGCCCCACCTCCGTAGCTTCGCCCGTGGATTTCGGCTCCCAGTGAACTGAAGCTTGAGAGAAACGATAGCACAATCAGTCCCTGTCGGACGACAGGATATCGCTTTTTCCACCAAACCCGATGCACGGCGTTGGTACAGAGGGCTTTCGCCGTATTCAAGACGAGCCGCGGCTGAGTGCCGTTTACGTACGACAGAAATGCACCGGGTGTCGCCGTGTCGGACACGCGATACCACGGCGATCGAATTCGACACTTGTACCCTTGACGAACCCTCTTCCCAATCGTACTTTCAACGTAAGCGGTAACCTTCTTCGCCAGAGGCCCCGCGGGAATGGCCAACAAGAGGCACCGTTGATCGTGTTCTTCCCAGATCTCGAGATCGCGGGCCGACACCGTCAGACGATTGAGCTGCCTTGCACTCTCGATGATTGGGACCAAGTAACGCCGCCTAATGCCCATGTCTCGTGCCGAACTCGGGCGCAGTACGAAGAACTCATTGGCGCCGGTGACGACGCCAATTCGAATCCTCGCCAGATCACCAAGGGACTGGACCTGCTCCCCTTGCACCAGCCTATCGTAGACGTCAAGCCACTTCTCAGGCAACAGCGCGCCCCGCCGCAGAGAAGTGCCGTTTGTCGTTCCGGCTTGTGCGACTCTCTTCGGCTCTCCGCAAAGCTTGACAAACTCGCGAACGCTGTCTACCGCTGCGACGCGAACTGACGTGCCCCGTCCATTCCAGCCTTCAGCCAGGACAACCACCGACGCTTCGTCGGTGTCTCGGAAAACGCGCTCTCGGATGAGGAACAAGGACGCACGCGCAAATCGCTCCGCGATCGCATTGCGGATCGGGTGCGCGTAGTCCGCCTGGAGCACGGCCATGGGCAGGACCATGGCCAGGCGTCCACCGGGCTTGAGGAAGCTGAAGGAGTGCACCACGAAGTAGCTCCAGTAGCCCGCGCTTCGCGGCAGCCTGACGCCCGTTGACGAAATGCATCCCTGCCCCGTGTCGATCTGCTCATGGCTCAGCCGGTGGTGCCGAACGTACGGAGGGTTTCCCACGACCGCGTCAAACCCCCCTGCTCCGAACTCCTCCGGGCCTACCTTGAGAAAATCCTGCTTCAGCTTGAAGCGGGCCGGTGCCAGTCGATACATGGGGAGTCCGCGCAGGTGGCGCCGAGCACCGGGGTCAATGTCCACGCCCGCCAATTGGGCGAACGGATCGGAGGAGCCGAGATCCCGCAACCTGTCGATGGCCGCCTCGAAGAAGGCACATCCTCCGAAACTCGGATCGAGCAGCGTGTCGTCCGCGCTCCGCACAGCCCAGCCGACCATCGCGCGTGCCAGGTCGGCCGGTGTGTAGTACGCGCCCAAGGCCTTCCTCAACGACCGCTTCTCTGGAGATCGTCCTGAGATCACGAGAGCCTCCACATGTGTGATAGAAAGCTCACGTCCGAATCAGGCTGATACGATCGCACTCGGTCCAAGAAAGGGGCCAAGTACGCTGCCTCTGCTTTGCGCAGCACGCCCCGGAGATTTGGCTCTTTGGAGAAAGCATCGTACGCTTCGGGGTAGAAGTGACGGACCACAAACTCACACGCCATTACCAAGTTCATGGGATGGTGCAGGAACCGCGGTGTGCCGAGGTTGTCTGGCATGCGGTAGAACTCGTCCGGCTCCTGTTGACCACCGATCTGGAGGTGGAACCAGGGCTCGTCCGCACCGGGTAGCGCGTAGTCAAAACGGAATCGCAACATCACGCGCCTGCCACTTCCCGTTGCGATGTCCTGCGCCAGCTCCGACGCATCGAGCCGTGGATCGAACCAGACGTTCTTCTTCAAACACCACACGCGAATGACAATCGAGTGCTTCCCCGTTGGGATACCGTTCTCCGGTTGGCTCAACAGACCGAAAAGATCGACCTTCATCCGGTGCTTCACGTGCTTTGGCTTGGTCTCCCGGAACGCAAGAGGCTCGTGCGGCTCGATCGACACGTTCCATTGGTCGGCCGGCCGCTTCTTGTAGCTCTGAAGACTCGCCTTCGCCAGTTGCAGCACGTGATGGCCTTGGCCATCGATCAATCCCTCATGCCCCAATCGGCCTTCGAGGACATCAACCTCCTGAATCATCTGATCGATGTTCATCGTCCGGCCGCCGTGTCTTGAATCTCCTTCACCAGTCCTCTCGCGTCGGGTGCAACGTACTCTTCGTGGAAGTCGTTGGATTCACGGATTGCCTTGAACGATACCCTCGCCTCGTCCATGACGGCCGGACGATTGTCCGGCCAATACGGCAACGAACACTCCCTTCTCACGGGCTTGCCCAGCACATGACATACGCATTCCGCCGGCTGCTTCTCACTCGAGACACCGGTAGACAATTGCAGGTCAGCACCGCGATGCTTCTTCCAGGCACGGGCGAATTCGTGCAGGCACGCCGTAGACACTCCGGCAGCGTGGAACACGTCATAGGCAAGGACCATAAGTCGGTCCTTCCACCACCTTCCTTCGACAGGCTGAAAGGGTCCAACGTACTTCGCCGACGAGAAGTGCTCCTGGATTGTCGGTTCGAGGAAACTGACCTCTGAGATGCCCAGCATACTGGCGGCGTAGAGGGGAGGATACAGTATCCCAGGGTACTCGAGCACCGTCTTACGGATCCATCGCGCTGCCTCGGTGACCCGCCATCCCCCGCTGGCACCATGCTGACGCGGTGGCTGCGATTGAATGAGGAGGTCGCTTTCCTCCTCGGTCGCCCCGAGGATCGCGCACAGCGCACTCCAATCGCCCGGGTCTTGTTCTTGAAGTGCGCGGAAGCCGCGGATGAGCTCGACAAAGGACTGCTCATGGAATTCCGGCCGCTCTCCAAGCTCCTCCTTGAGAACCGTGTCGTCAAAGGTTCCTTGTACATCGAAGGCCTTCGCGAAATCGCTGGTATTGAAGATGCTTCCGCGCGTGATCAGCACAATGGGGCACTCGGGAAGCTTCTCGCGGAGCAAGGCCGCCAAAGTCGACCCGAAGCAAGGCATTCCCGCGGCCAAAGTCGCCCCTTCTGCGAGTGAATAGTCGACCAGAATCAGGTCCGGCTTGTCGCGCTCAAGATCCTCGATTGCTCCTCCTTGACCCTCGTAGAGGATGCCTCTGAACTTCACCGGCCCCCTGTCGGAAAGGCCCTGCGAGTACCGGGTAAGATCCTCTCTCTTGTCATCGAGCATTACGCCTCGATAGGTCTCTGTTGTCATCGATCTACTCCGGCAGGCGAAACTCGATACAGGTTGCCCAGGGCGGTTCGGGATCAACGAACCGTGCTGTACCGCCGTACACATCGACAAAATCCGCCACGATCTTCAAGCCAAGGCCCGTCCCTGTGCCAAGGATTGGGTCCGGCTCACTCTCACTGAAGAACGGCTCGAAGTACTGAGTCCATTTCGACTTCTTCGCACCCACCCCGGTATCCTTGACCTGAACCACCACGTCACCGTTCTCCCGAAACCCGCCAACATCGATGCGACGAGTTGTCGCCAGTTTCACGGCCTTCATCGCGTTTGTCAGCAGGTTGATCAGGATCGCGCTCAGCTCGCATTCGAAAAGCAGCGGCGTCCTCAATGCCGGAGGTACCTGATTCTCGATGATGATGCGCGTCTCCGCGGCAAAGCTACTAAACGATGCCACGATCTTGTCAGCCACAGGCCGAATCGCCACGCGCTGCTTTCGAGTCCGCGCTTTCTTCCCCATCAGCAGGCCGAGCAGGGTGGACTGCTGCCTGGCGTCTTCGATCCAGCCGTCGAGTTGAGTGAGCGTACTCGTGAACCGCTCGCGCTCGCCGGAGGGTAGCGATTTCACAAACGTCTGGAGACGGCGGTATGTGTCGCGCAGTCCCTCCAGGATTCCAAGAAGTTGGTGATCGAACACGAGAATCATCGTGCCCGTCGAAGCCAGGACGCGAAGCATCTGGAGCTCTCCAATGTGCTCCGCTTCCCTTTCCTGGATGCTCTCGATCGCGAGACGGATTGCCTGCGACGCTTCCTTCCGCTGTTCCGGGGTCACGCGCTCCGGCAATGCCTCGATCAGGGTCTGAGCTTGCGCTAGAACGGCAGCGGGGGTACGTGACTTCTCTGTGTCGCTCTTCCGCTCGCGACGCCTCTCTACGGTATGGCGCGCGTACATCACCGTCAGCCAGTTGATCCCGAGACGCACAAACTCGCGAAGTTGCTGAAATGCGACGTTCTCCTGAAACCCCTCACGATTGGCTAGCTGGCGAATATCGGGATTATCGGTTCGCGTCAGCGAGACCTGTCCGAAAACCTGGTTGTTGCCGGGCAGGCTCAACATCGGCCTCTCCGCCCCCTTGGCCACGTCCCTCAACTCAACAGGGATTTCACTGAGCCGTCGTCCCCTGTCGTAGTCTAGCCTAAGCCAGTCATCGCCTCGGTTTCCGTAAGGTGGCACTCGGAACCCGTCATAATGGATCTGAACACCCCCATATTGGCGGCCGAGTTGTGCCGCTCCACGAGCATTGAACTCCATCCCGGCGAAGTAGCCCTGCTGATAGACGAAGAAATGGACCGTGAAATGTGCCGGGCCAACGTTGGGGAAACGAGACTCGGGCTCGAAGGTTTCCGGCTCTTCATCCGCGGGGCTGTCTGAAAAACGTATGGAGTATGTCGGTTTGCCGGTCTTGCTGAGGGTTCCCTCCAGAACGGCGTAGCCGTGCTCCAAGAAATCCTCGGCGACACTACCCGAGTAGTCTTCAAATTGTTGATCGCCGAACTCAAAGTGGACGTCGAACCCTGGGTCTTTCTCCTCAGCGCCGGGGCGTTTCCTGGGGTTGTTCGGCAGAGGGCTTATGAGGGCGAGAATGTCTTTTCGGAGCTCTCGGACATCGTCGTCAGTCCAAGCTTCTTTCACGTCCTGCAGGCGCAACAGAACACCTGTTGGCTGCTCGTCGGGCACCTTGACTCGATGGTATCTCACCGGAACGGAGCCAATGTCCTTGCCCGGCTCGAACTTGTGCCAGAGAAAAGCAAGTCTGGTTTCCTCCTTGCCTCGGCGGGGCTTCTCCGGATCGACCGAGGCGGTGGTCACCAACTCCAATTTGTCGGCCAGCCTCCGGGTGGCGAATCGGCCAATGCCTTTCGCGCCGACCTTCGGTCGGCCAAAACGCGGCGAAACGGGTTGGTCGACTTTCTCGGTCGTGGCAATCCTCATCCAGGTCGACTGAAGACGCTCGAACGGGATGCCCGAGCCATCGTCGAGGATTGTGATCTCCCCGCCCTTGGCCGTTATCCTCTTGAACTCGATGATCACTTGGGTCGCGTCGGCGTCGTAGGCGTTCTTGATGAGCTCGCCCATCGCAACCGATCGTTTTGTGACGAGCGCTTCGCCGAGCTCAAACAGAAGGGCGCTGTCGACGTCAAAACGAAGCTCTCCCTCTGCGGGGCTTTTCGAGGGATTCTTGTCGCTCTTGGCGGCCTCACTCATGGCTCACCTCATCGATCCAGACGGTGAGAAGATCATTCTACACGTCCAAATTCCTCGCCTCCAGCGCGTGTTTTTCGATGAACTCACGCCGGGGCTCGACCTTGTCGCCCATCAGGATTCTGAAAAGATCGTCAGCCGCGACGGGGTCGTCCATGCGGACCTGGAGCAGCGTGCGGTTGGCGGGGTCCAGCGTCGTCTCGCGCAGCTCCTCGGCGTTCATCTCGCCGAGGCCCTTGAACCGGGTGATCGTCATGCCCTTCTCGCCCGCGCTGCGAACGCCGGCCAAGAGGCCGCGGAGGTCCGAAAGGCCGGTCGAGGCGTCGCCGCGGCGGAGCACGTAGCGGGGCTCGTCCAGGCCGGTGCGCTCCTGGGGGATGAGGCTGTCGGTGTCGAAGCCCATGGCGCGGAGCTCCGCAAGGTGGTTGTTGATCGAGCGGACCTCGTGCAGCTCGACAATGTGCAGCCGGGCCGAGGGGGCGGCCTCGCCGTTGGGCTCTTCGGTGAGCTGGTCGGTCACCTGGAGCTCCTCGCCTTTTTGGGCCTCCTGCTGGGCGAGGAAGTCGTCGAGCTCCTTGCGGGCGCTGAACCAGTGCTCCTCGCGGCCGAGGAAGACGTGGTAGATGGGCAGCCGGCCGGTGGCGGCGTCTTGGCGCGCGGCGTGGGCCCGGAGGCTGATCCCGCGACGCTCCAGGGCCACCAGGGCGTCTTCCAGGGCGGAAAGCGTGCGGCAGAGTCGCTCCATCCCGGCGCCCTTGATGAGCCGGCCGTCGCCGGGGTCGAACACGGCGTCGGCCAGGCCGGCTTCGAGGAGCTGGGCCTTCATCTGCTCTTCGGTCTGGACGTAGTAGGTCTCCTTGCGGCGCCGGACGCGGAACAACGGCGGCTGGGCCACGTAGACGTAGCCGGCCTGGACCAGCGAGTACATCTGGCGGTAGAAGAAGGTCAGGAGCAGGGTGCGGATGTGGGAGCCGTCGACGTCGGCGTCGGTCATGATGACGATCTTGCCGTAGCGGCGCTTGCTCAGGTCGAACTCCTCGCCGATGCCGCAGCCCAGGGCGGAGATGATGCTGCGGACCTCCTCGTTGGCCAGGACCTTGTCTTCGCGCGACTTGTAGGCGTTGATGATCTTGCCGCGCAGGGGGAGGATGGCCTGGTACTCGCGGATGCGTCCGCCCTCGGCGCTGCCGCCGGCGGAATCGCCCTCGACGAGGTAGAGCTCGGAGCGCTCGACGTCGTGGCTGGTGCAGTCGCGTAGCTTGCCGGGGAGTCCGCCGCCGGACAGCGCCCCTTTGCGCTCGCGGACCAGGGCCCGGGCCTTGCGGGCACTCTCGCGGGCCTCGGCCGCCAGGAGGGCCTTTTGCACGACGATCCGGGCGGTCTTGGGGGTCTCTTCCAGGAAGCGGCCGAGGAACTCGTTCACCGTCGAGCTGACGATCCCTTCGATCTCGCTGTTGCCGAGCTTGGTCTTGGTTTGGCCTTCGAACTGCGGGTTGGGCACGCGCAGGGCGAGCACCGCGGTGAGCCCCTCGCGGAAGTCATCGCCGGTGGGCACGAGGTCCCTGAACAGCCCTTCCTGCTTGCCGTAGGCGTTGAGCGTGCGGGTCACGGCGGAGCGGAAGCCGGAGACGTGCGTGCCCCCTTCGGTCGTGGCGATGTTGTTGACGAACGAGTGGACGTTCTCCGTGTACTCCGAGGTGTACTGCATGGCGATCTCGATGCCCACCTCCTCGACTTCCGTGGAGATGTAGATGGTCTCCGGGTGGAGCGGCTCGCTGGTGCGGTTGAGGTACTCGACGAACTCGAGGATGCCGCGGTCGTACTTGAACGACTCGCCGTCGCCGGTCCGCACGTCGCGGAAGACGATCTTGACGCCCCGGTTGAGGAACGCCAGCTCCTGGAGGCGGCGGTAGAGGATGTTGTAGCTGAACTGGGTGTTGGGGAAGACCAGCGGGTCGGGCTTGAAGGTGGTCTTGGTGCCGACGCGGTTGGTGGTGCCGATGCGGCGGACGTCGCCGGCCGGCTCGCCGCGCTCGTACTCCTGCTGGTAGACGTGCCCGCCGCGGCGGACCTCGACCTCGCACCACTCGGAGAGGAAGTTGACCACGGTGACGCCCACGCCGTGCAGTCCGCCGGAGGTCTGGTAGGCCCCCTTGGAGAACTTGCCGCCGAACTTGAGCACCGTCATCACGCCCTGGAGGGTGGAGAGGCCGAGGTCGGGATGGGTCTCGACGGGGATGCCGCGGCCGTCGTCCTCGACGGTCACCGAGCCGTCGGCGTTGATGGTCACGGAGATCTCGCGGGCTTGGCCGGCCATGGCCTCGTCGATCGAGTTGTCCACGACTTCGTAGACGAGGTGGTGCAGCCCGCGGACGGCGGTATCGCCGATGTACAGGCTGGGTCGCTGGCGGACGTGCTCCTTGTCGCTGAGGTGCTCCAACTGCTCGGCGCCGTAGTCGGAATCGACCTTGCGGTACTGAAGCAACTCCCCGGACTGCTCGCCTGCCTGCGCCCCGGGGGTGAGACCCGATTGGGTACCGGAACGGAGATTCGACTGGGGGTCGGTGGACATGGCTTGGCTTGTTCCAGGGGGAATAGGGTTTCGACTTCAAGAAGAAGCGGGCGACTCGCCATGGTGCGGCGGAAGGACCAGCGAACAAGAACTAGCGAACAGGGACTAGCGAACGGGGCCCACTCGGAAGCGGAGTGCCCGAACCGGCTCGTCGGGCAGGGCCTTGGCCACCGCGTCGAGCAGGGCTCGTTTCTGAAAGGAGAGCTCCTGAACCATGGCCGAGTTGGCCACCACGATCTCGAGCGTGCCACGGCGCCGGCCGGCAACGCGCGTGTAGGGGGCGGCCAGCGCGCCGGCGGCCTGGCGCCAGGCCGCCTCCAGGGCTTCGGTGCTCCGGACGCGGGCGAAGCCCCCGCGAGCCATCAGCTCCGCCAGCACGTTGCCGATTCGTTCAGGGCCCCGCGGCATGGCTTAACCTAGTCCCGGGCCAGAGGCATGATGACGTAGCTGTAGCCGTCAGTCGTCTCGGCCAGTGCGGCGCTCTCGGGATCGCGAACGAAGAAGTTGAACACGGCGTCCGGATCCAGCACGCGGAGGAAGTCGCTCAGGAAGCGGGGATCCAAAGTGAGCGACAGCTCGGGCCCATCGTAACCGATAGGCAGCTCGACCCGCGACTCACCCAATTCCGCCCCGCGCGCCGAGACCACCATCTTGCCGTCGGCAAAGGTGAAATCCACGCCGCGATGGGTCTCGCTGGTGACAATGGCCGCCTGACGCACCGCCGAATGGAACGGCCCCACGGTGAACTCCATACGGGTCATCTGGTCGGTCCTCGGGAAAACGTCTCGCCACTTGGGGAACCGGCCTTCGACGAGGCGCGTGCAGATGGTGGCCCGCTGGCTCTTGACCAGCAGATCGTTGTCGCGGGCGGCCAGCAGGACGTCTTCCTCGTTGTCGGCCAGGACCCGCTCCAGCAGTTGCATGGATCGGGTGGGGACAATCGTCTTCTCGCGGGTTTCGTGGCCGCCCACCGCCACGGCCGGTCCCTGCTGGCGGGCCATGCGCCGGCCGTCGGTCGCAACCGCCGAAATCTGCTCGCCCACCAACTCGAGCAGCACCCCCCCCAACGCAAACCGGCTGCTCTCGCTGTCGGTGGCGAAGACCGTTCGACGCACCAGCTCCCGGAAGAACCTCGCCCCCAGCTTGTGATACTTCTCCTCCTGAAACGGCGTGATGCCGGGGAACTCATCCGGGTTCTCCATCGGCAGATGGAACTCGCTCCGATCGCCTCGCACCCGGACTTTCGACCCATCGCCGTCGAGCTGCAGCTTCTCGTCGGAGTTCTCCCGCAGGATCGAGCCGAATCGGCCGATCGGCAGCACGACCGTGCCGGGAGCCTCGACCTGGAACCCGAGCACGTCGACCCGAATTCCCACGTCCAGATCCGTGGCCATCAGGGTGGTTTCATCCGGCGTCGCCTCGAGCTTGACGTTCTGGAGAATCGGCTTGGGACTGCGGGTCGGCGCCACGCTTTGGGCCATTTGGAAGGCGTGCAACAACTTCTCGCGATCGCAGGTTGCTTTCATCGATCTTGCTCCGGCAAAGAGAGCTTCCTATTAAGAGATAGTTTCATACTATAGTAGTAGTGTAGATATCCGGCATCCCGACGTCGATATCCGGCCGCGCAAGTGTCCTAAGGCATTGAGGAGCGTCCACTTGCTTCTCTCTCGGCGACGCCGTGGTGCGGTGTAGAACCTGTTGATGGGCAGTTTGGGCGGCGTTGAGCGGCAGTCGGTGTGCCACGTCGAGCGCTCGGCTTGAAACGCCGTGTTTGCAACCGGCCAGCTCCTATCAAAGTAGCGACGGACCGTCAATATGTTTTCCCCGGCTTGCCACACACATCGCGGAGCGACGTTAGGATTCGGGAGGAAGCGCCCTCAAGGCACCGTCGCAACGTGCGAACGGCGTCGTCAATCGCGGGGTCGGCCTCCAGGAGTCTTTCGGTCTTCCAGCAGCCGTAGGACACGGTCGAGTGGTCCCGGCCGTCAAAATAGGTGCCAATTTCCTTCAGGCTGGTGCGGGTCAGGGTTCGCGCAAGGTACATGGCCACGTCTCGAGCCCGGACCACGGCACGCCGGCGCGAGGCGCTGCGCAGGTCGGCGACCTTCAGCGCGAAGTGCCGGGCCGTGACCCGGGCGATTTGCGAGAGGGTGGCCCGACTCGGGGCGTCGCGAGCCGCAAGATACTCCCGTACCCGCTGCGGGGTGACGTCTGCTCCGACCATGTTGGCGGCGACGTGCAACTCCATCAGGGCGCGGCCCAGGCCCGCTGCGGGGGTGTCAAGCCCCTCGGCGAGAATCGAAGCCACGGAGTCGTCCAGGGCGATCGCGTGCTGCCGCGCGAACTGGTCGAGCAGCACGCGCCGGGTGTCGACACTTGGGAGGACCATTTCCACGCACAGGCCCGAGACAAGCCGGCCAACGAGCGACGGGAGGAACCCCTCCAGATGTTGGGGGGCCATCGAGCACGTCAGCACGACGCGCTTTTCGCCGTCGATCGAGGCATCCAGCAGGGAGGCGAGCTCTCGCTGCGCAGCCTGCTTCGGGACGAGCAGTTGCACGTCGTCAAGTACCAGCAGCCACGCCCGGCCGTGGCGCTGGCGGAAGTCGTCCACCGCGTGGGCGTCGAAGGCATCGGCCAGCTCCCGGGCAAAATCGAGTGCCGGCAGGTAGATGGCCGGGCGCTGGCGGAAACGCTTCTTCCAGGCTGCCACCAGCCCGGTCGCCAGATGCGATTTGCCCACGCCGGAGGGGCCGTGAAGAACCACCGGATTGAAGAGCTGGTCCCCGCCCGCCAGGATGGCTTCCAGGGCGACGTGGGTCATCCGGTTCTCGGGGCCAAGGACCAGGCCGGGAATCAGCGCGGCCGACGACCTCGCCTCCTCATTCGCCAAGCTACCCGAATGGGGGCCACCCGTCGTGCCAGCGCAAGCCACCGTTTCTGCCACGGGCTCTACGTTCCCTCGTCCCAAGAAAGGCCCAAGGTGGGCGCGGTTTCAGACGGGGGCCATTGTATCGGTTCCGGGGGTTTCTTGCGAGGTGTGGGGGCGTCAATTTCGAAGTTCGCCGACCACGTAGAGGATCTGGCGGACCGCCTCATCGATCTGAGCTTCGGTCGTCGTGGCGCCCAGGCTGAATCGCAGGGTGGAGGCCACGATGGGCTTGGGCAACCCCATCGCCAGAAGGGTGGGAGAAAGCTCCGTAGAACCGCTCGAGCAGGCCGAGCCCACCGAACAGGCGACCCCAGCCATGTCCAGGGCGACCAGCAGAATCTGGGCATCCAGGCCCGGGAAGGCAATGCTGCTGGTCTGCGGCAGGCGCTCGGTGGCGGCGCTGTTGATGACGAGTCCGGCATACCCCACCTTCAGCCAGCTCTCGAAACGCTCGCGCAGGGCGGTCAGGCGTCGGGCGTGGCTGGCCCACTCGTTCTGCCAGAGGACCAGGGCGGTGGCCATGCCCACCGCCAGCGCAACCGGCTCCGTGCCCGGCCGAAGGCCCTCCTGCTGGTGCCCCCCGAACAGCAGCGGGGCTAGTCCCACGTCATGACGGACGATCAATGCCCCGATCCCGAGAGGGCCCTGGAACTTGTGGGCAGCGACGCTCATGGCGGCGACGCCCAGCCGGCGGAAGTCGACGGGGAGCTTGCCCGCCACCTGGATCGCATCGGTGTGCAGCGGCACGCCGGCCGCGTTGCAGATCGGCGCCAGGTCGCCCACGGGCTGGATCGCCCCGGTTTCATGGTTGCCCAGCAGGACACTCACCAGCCGGCTGCTCCTGGTCAACAGCGGAGCCAGCCGATCCACCCGGACCACCCCCTCCCGATTCACCTCCAGCGTGTCCAGGCGCCATCCCTGCTCGAGAAGCCATTCGGCCGGCTCGATGACGCTGGCGTGCTCGATGGCCGAGATGACGATCTGACCTGGCGTCTCGGCAGGGCGGGCTCGGGCGATGCCCAAGATGGCCAGGTTGTTCGATTCCGTTCCGCCACTGGTCAGCACAAGCCGATCGGCCTGCGGACCGCTCAGGGTCGCCCCAAGCACGGCCGCGATTTGCTCCCGGGCCCGCTCCAGCACCCGTCGGGCCTCCTGGCCGGCCTGGTGCTGACTGGCCGCGTTGGCATGCCCGTCGCGCCAACAACGCGCCATGGCGTCCACGACCTCCTCCCGGGTGGGAGTCGTCGCGTTGTGGTCGAGGTAGATGGTTGCCATGGGGCCTGCAAACACCAGGTGGAGCCGACGGGGAGACGCTGGGAGGCACACCGCCCCCTGGGGAATTCTGGACGGCGTGGCCCCGTGCGGCAAGGGGGGTAGTGGCCCGACGGAGCCATTCGGACGGGTGGCACGGGCATCTTGCCCGTGCTTCGGCCGCATCACTGGCGAGACGCCAGTGCCACCCAACGCCGCATCACCTCGTTCCGAAGCTCCTGCTTCGGAACGGACCTTCTCGAAGCCTTGCTCCGTTCGCCGACCAGGTTTTCGCTGATAGGATCCCGATCGGAGGTACGGGCTCCGGGAAGGGCGTTCCCAAGCCGGAGCTTGGGAACGAGAGATGGTGTGTGGAATGGACTGTGGAAGGGCGTTCCCAAGCCGGAGCTTGGGAACGAGAGATGGTGTGTGGAATGGACTGTGGAACGGGTTGTAGGGAACGCCCTCCGTGGCGTTCCGCTCGCGTTGTCTCGCCCCCACTGGTGCAGGGGCGTACAATGCTGAGCCGGCAACCGGCCTTATTTCGAGTCCTCCCCGGGAGCGAGCATGAGCCCATCCGATGATCCTGATGCGATGGCCGGCCATCGTCCCGGGCCGGGGCCCTTGTCGAGCGCGAGCGAGCCGGCCTCCCGGCCGAACATGCGATTCGTCGAGGGGTCCGGCCCCCACTTCTCCAGCGAGACGGCGGAGCTGTTGCGGAGCCGCTTGACGGCTGCCGCGTTGATCCTTTCGGCGCTCCTGGCCTTGGCTTTCGCGTGGAACTTGTTTTCGGAGGACGTCCCCCTGGTGGGCATCCGGGCCGTCATCCTGGCCGCGTTCGTCGGCGGCTTCCTGGCCCTGCGGAGCTCGCGGCCGCTCTCGCTCGTTGAGCTGAGGTGGTTCGAGGCGGTGTTGTTTCTCGCCCTGGTGGTGCAGTTGGTCTTGATGATGGGGGCCAGGATCCATGCCTTCGCCCAGTCGGGCGACTCGGTGTCGCTCGTGGCCGCCGAGCACGCGTATCTTGGCTGCTGGGCCATCCTCATCCTGACCTACGGCGTTCTCATGCCGAACACGTGGCAGCGGGCGTTGGCTATCTTGCTCCCCGCGGCGTGCGTTCCTTACGTGCTGCTGGCGTGGCTGCGGTGGCAGTTTCCCGGCGTCGAGGCCGCCTTGGAGGCCGACGGGACGACCAGCCCGCTGCCCATGCCGCTGGTTGCCGCGGGGATCGCCGTGTTCGCCACGGACGTCATCAACGCGGTGCGCCGAGATGCGTTCAAGGCGAAGCAGTTGGGGCAATACGTGCTGAAGAGCAAGCTCGGCAGCGGCGGCATGGGGGACGTGTATCGGGCCGAGCACCAGCTCCTGAAGCGCCCGTGCGCCGTCAAGCTCATCAAGCCCGGCAAGGCGACCGACGCCGCCGTCCTGGCGCGGTTCGAGCGCGAGGTGCAGGCCACGGCGCGCCTGACCCACTGGAACACGATCGAGATCTACGACTACGGCCATGCCGACGACGGCACGTTTTACTACGTGATGGAGCTTTTGCCCGGCATGAGCCTGGAAGAGCTGGTCGGGGGGCACGGCCCTTTGCCGCCGGAGCGGGCCGTCCACTTCCTGCGCCAGGCGTGCTCGGCGCTCGGCGAGGCCCACGGCAAGGGGCTCATCCACCGCGATCTGAAGCCGGCGAACATCTTTGCCGCCGAGCGGGGCGGCGTCTACGACGTGGCCAAGATCCTGGACTTCGGGCTGGTCCGGCAGCAGGCGGCAGGCCAGGCCGACGTCCACCTGACCCAGCCGGGCTCCTTCTCGGGCTCGCCGATGTTCATGTGCCCCGAGCAGGTCAAGTCCTACGACAAGCTCGATGCCCGCAGCGACCTCTATTCCCTCGGCGCGGTGGCCTACTACCTCGTCACCGGCAGGCCGCCGTTTGTTGGGGACAGCCTGTGGGACGTGATCGCCGCGCACGCGCGCGACCCCGTGGAGCCGCCCTCCCAGGTGAACCCCGCCGTGCCGGAGGACCTGGAGCTGGTCATCATTCGCTGCCTGGCCAAGCTGCCCGCCAACCGGTTCCAGGACGCCGAGAGCCTCGAGAAGGCGCTGGCCGCCTGCGCCTGCGCGGGCCAGTGGACCGCCGAGCGGGCCGCCCGATGGTGGCGCGAGACGATCGCCGCCCCGCCGGGTCAGCGGGCGAAGACCTGACGGGCCGTCTCAGTCCGTCTTCGGCGGCTCGGCCTTCTTGTTGCGAGGCCGGTCCTTGGCGTATCCGAACCCCGGCTGCATCCTAGGCCGCGTTCCTCCATGCGCCCAGCGGCGTTTCGCTGTGTGCCGCGGCGCCGCCGAGGAGGCATCCGTCACCTCGTTCCGAAGCTCCGGCTTCGGAACGGTCACGGTGGAAGGGCGTTCCCAAGCCGGAGCTTGGGAACGAGAGGAGAGAACGTGTCCGGGAATTCGTTGGCGTTGGTGGCCACAAGGGGGCGTTGCGGCCCGCTTGCGGGGCGAGTAGTCTGAGTCCTAAGTCCTAAGTACTAAGTACGAGGCGACGGTTCTCCACGACCGGTGATGCCCACCGAATCCCTCCTACCCCTGCGAACCCAGCCATGTGCAAAGCAACCTTTCCGGTCCTTCTCGTGCTGTTGTTGGCCTGCGAAGGGCCGGCAATCGCCCAGGCGCCCAAGCCGCTGGCCCTGCACCCCGAGAATCCCCACTATCTGCTGTTTCGGGGCAAGCCGGCGGTGCTGGTCACCTCGGGCGAGCACTACGGCGCGGTGCTGAACCTCGATTTCGATTACGTCCCCTACCTGGACGCGCTGAAATCGGCGGGGCTGAACCTCACGCGGACGTTCTCGGGGACGTACCGGGAGGTGGCCGGCTCGTTCGGGATCACGGAGAACACGCTGGCCCCGGCCGCCGCCGATCGTTTTGCGTGTCCCTGGGCCCGAACCTCCACGCCGGGCGCCGGCGACGGCGGCGCCAAGTTCGATCTGGGCCGCTGGAACGAGGCCTATTTTGCGCGGCTTAGGGGTTTCGTGGGCGAGGCGGGCCGGCGGGGGATCGTCGTCGAGCTGTGCCTCTTCTGCACCCTCTACGACGACAAGCTCTGGGCGGTCAACCCGATGAACGCCGCCAACAACACCGCCGGCATCGGCAAGGTCTCGCGCAAGGAGGTCTACGCGCTGAAGGAGCCGGGCCTGACCGCGGCCCAGGAGGCCCTGGTCCGGAAGGTCGTCGCCGAGCTGAGGGACTTCGACAACCTCTACTACGAGATCTGCAACGAGCCGTACTTCGGCGGCGTGACCCGGCCGTGGACGGCCCGGATCGCGCGGACGATCGCCGCGGCGGAGGCGTCGCTGCCGGGGCGGCACCTGATTGCCCAGAACATCGCCAACGGCTCGGCGAAGATCGACGATCCGGTGCCCGAGGTCTCGATCTTCAACTTCCACTACGCCAGCCCGCCGGACACGGTCAAGATCAACTTCGGCCTGGGTAAGGTCCTGGCCGACGACGAGACCGGGTTCAAGGGGAAGGGCGATTTCTGGTACCGCCGCGAGGGATGGGAGTTCCTCCTGGCCGGCGGGGCGATCTACAGCAGCCTGGACTACTCCTTCACGTGCCGCCGGCCCGACGGCACCGCCCCGATCACCACCTCCCCGGGCGGCGGCGGGCGCGCGCTCCGCCGCCAACTGGCCATCCTCAAGACCTTCCTCGAAAGCTTCGAGCTGGTGCGCATGAGCCCCAATCCGGGCTGCGTGAAGGTCAAGCCGGGGACGGTCCGGGCCCTGGTCGAGGAGGGCAGCGCCTACGCGATCTACGTCCACGGAGGCGGCCGGGCCGACGTGACCATCGATCTGCCCGCCGGAAGCTACCGCGCCGAATGGATCAACACGAAGACCGGCGGCACCGACCGCCGCGAGGATTTTCGGCACGCGGGCGGGGTGCGATCGATCGGCTCCCCGGCCTACAGCGAGGACGTGGCCCTGCGGGTCAAGCGAGTCGATTAGACGTCTCCACGCTGCGCCGGGGCGTTTTCCACTCCAAAGGTCACTTCGGCACGTACCAAGGCGCCAAGGCGCAATCCACTTGACTGGGGCACGTTTCCTGCTTACACTTCGGTTATTCGGCCGGTCGCTCGGGAGGGGTTGGTCGAGTTGCGCGGGGCTCTTGACCTTTTTTTGCGCAGGTCCGTTGACACGGAGCGGCTGCCATGGCCATCCACCCACGCCGTTTCTCGGGCTCCAGGCTTGCGGCCTGGGCGATTGTCTTGCCGCTCCTCCTGCTGTTCTGCGTTCCTGGCGGAGCGGTGCTCTTGGAGCTCGTGCGCCAGGCGTTCCCACATGCGCCTTTGAGCGCAGCGGAGTACCTGAAGAGGAGGGTCATCCTGAGTGAGCCGGCTGTCCCGCCTTCGCTCGTGGCGGAGTACGTGCTGGTTGCGGGCTGCACGATGCTGGTGGCGTGCGGCACGCTGTCCAGCCGGCCGTTGATCCGCGTACCCGCGTGGGCGGTCGCCCTGATGGGCCATGCGGCGCTGGCCAACGCGCTGTCGCCCGGCAAGGGGCTGGTCTGGCAGTTGACCTGGCTTGTCTCGGGGATGCTGATTGGAGTGGCCGTGGGCGTGTGGCTGGGCCAGGGGACCGGCCGTGGCGCGTCGGCCGGCAACGGTGCGCAAGCGCCGGCCGCGGGGCTCCGCCTGCCGATCACGCCGGTCAGGCTGCTCGTGTTGTCGGGTGTGGCCGGCTGCGTCCTTGTGGCTCGATTTCTCGAGAACTACAGCCGGATCGCGCTGCAGAAGCGCGTCGCCGCCGCGGTCGAGCGCGAGAAGGGCCGCGCGATATTCGACGACCACAGCATGCCCACGCTCCTGCTGCGATGGCTCGACCACACGGGGGACGAGGACTCGGATCGATACTGGAGAAGCCTGACGGCCGTCGACCTGGGCCCTCGCGCCGGGGACGAGCAACTGGAGGAGCTGGCCGCGCTCGGCTTGAGGGATCTGCCCGGCCTGTCGGACCTGAGGCTTCGCCGCAGCCAGGTGACGGACGCCGGGCTGGCCGCGGTCCAGCCCATGACCCGGCTGCGGCGCCTGAGCGTTGGATCGCAAACGACCGACGCGGGAGTCGCCCTGTTGACCGGGCTGCCCGCCCTGGAGGCCCTCGATTTGCGGAGCACCCAGGTCTGCGGAGATGGAGATGGACTGTGCCGTCCCCAGGCGTTTCCGTGCCTCATGTTCCTGAGCCTCAGCGGCACGAAGATCGACGACGACGACCTGGCCCAACTCAAGGGCTACACGCAACTGGTCTTCCTCGACCTTTCTCACACGTCGATCACGGGCGCCGGGCTCGTCCATCTGAAGGATCTTCCGAGCCTGACCACGCTCGTGCTGATCGACACCCCCGTGGACGACGGATCGATCGCCCACTTGAGCCAGATGCCCCGCTTGCGATGGCTGTTCGTGGACAGGACCCGGCTCACGGGTCCCGCGCTGCGCAAGCTCCAGGAGGCCCAGAGAGGACTCCTGTTTGACACGCAGCGGTAGCCCCGGCCCGCGTTTCTCACCGGCGTAGGACGGATTGTCAATATCCGTCCTTATCCGGGCCGGGTTGCCAACCCGTCCTACGTGCGCTCTTGGAAGGCCAGCCGGATCGCCCCGGCGACCGGGTCCGGCACCCGGGCAACGGGGTCCGGCCGAACGCCGAGCGCGTCGAGCTGCGCGATAAGCTGGCCCTGGACCGCCTCGTTTGCCGTCAGAATGCTCCCGCCCAAGGCCAGGGGAAAAGCCTCCTTGTCGAGCCCAAGCCGTCGCGCCACGGCGGCAACCATGGCGGCCAGGTCGGCGCCCGCCTGCTTCAGGAGTTTCTTCGCGAGCGGGTCGCCGGAGCGTGCCGCGTCGAAGACGACGCCCGCCAGGGAGGCCACTTGCCCCGCGTCGAACTCGGCCCGGTACGTCGCGGCAACCAGCTCTTCGGGGCGCTTAAGCTGCAGACGCTCCAGGAGGGCGGGCAGCAGCGAGGTGGTCGGCCCGCGGCCGTCGGCGGCCTGCGCCGCCGCACGCAGGCACGCGATACCGATGGCGTACCCGCTCCCTTCGTCGCCGAACCGAAAGCCCCAGCCGCCGGCGCGAGCCGATTGCCCCCGGCGGTCCTCCCCGTAGGCCAGCGAGCCGGTCCCGCTGATGAGGGCAACGCCCCAGCCCTCGGGCGTCCCGGCGGCCAGCAGCGGCACGGCGTCGTGGACGATCCGGAACCGTTGGGCCCAGCGGTCCCGCTCCGCCCAGCGTCGGATCACCTCGCGATTCTCGTCGCGATCGGAGCCGGCCAGGGCCAGCACGGCGGCCGCCACGCGGCACCGCTTCAGCTTGGCATCGGCAAACGCCGCGGCAATCGCCTGCCGGAGGCTGGCGCGCGCCGCCGAAAATCCGACCGTCTGCGGATTGGAGGGCCCCGCCGTGGCGCGGCCGACGACCACCGGCCCGCCCGCGGTGCAGGCGGCAAGCCAGGCGACCGTCTTCGATCCGCCGCCGTCGATTCCGAGCACAAGGTCAGTCGTGGGAGGCATGTTCCTGGTCTTCCAGCGCCCGGCGCAGGTGTCCCCCGGCACGCTCCAGGCGCCGGCGGGCCTCCTCGGGGCTGACGGAGTTCAGCCGGGCAACGATCGCCGTCTTCACCTCGCCGTTCGAGCGAGCCAGCTCCTGCTCGGCCTCGCCGGCAGAGGCTCCCGTGAGCGTCATCACGATCCGCCGCGCGCGGTCCAGCAGCTTGGTGTTCGTCGCCCGCAGGTCGACCATCAGGTTCCCATACGTCTTGCCGAGCAGGACCATGGCCCCGGTGCTGAGCATGTTGAGGACCATCTTGGTGGCGGTGCCGGCCTTCAGGCGGGTCGAGCCGCTAATGACCTCGGGTCCGACCACGGGGGTGATCGGCAGATCGGTGCAGTCGCCGAGCGCCGCCTCCTGGTTGCAGCTCAGTCCGATGGTGAAGGCCCCCTGGGAGCGGGCGTACTCCAGCCCGCCGAGCACGTACGGCGTGCGCCCGCTCGTGGCAATGCCCACGACCACGTCCTTGGCACTCAGGCCGAGGCCCTTCAGGTCGTCGGGGGCCGACTGGGGGCGGTCCTCGGCCCCTTCGACGGACCGGGTCATGGCCGCGTATCCGCCGGCGATCAGGCCGACGGCCATCTCCGGCGGGGTGTTGAACGTGGGCGGGCACTCGGCCGCGTCGAGCACCCCCAGCCGGCCCGACGTCCCCGCCCCAAGGTACACCAGCCGCCCACCCTGGCGCAGGCGCTGGGCGATCGCCTCAATGGCCCGGGCGATCCCGTCGGCCTCCCGGCCCACCGCCGCGGCCACCCGGGCGTCCTCCGCGTTCATCAGCCGCACGATCTCCAGGGCCGACATGGCGTCGATCCGCTCCGAGGCCGGATTCCGCCCTTCCGTCGTCAGAGTGCCCAACGAGGTCATTGCCTTCGTGCCTCCCAGGAACCATGCTATTATAGCTGCGTAGGTTCACGCCGCCAGAAGGAGACCGTCGACGATGCCAAAGCCTCTGGGGCCGCCCGAGCGTGTAGGGTGGGTCGAGCGAAGCGAGCCCCACCGATCCTCTCCGCGCCAATCACCTCCCCCCACCCGCCCGCCGATCCTCTCGAGTGCGGCCGTGGGTCTGTCGCTGCTTCTCTGGGCCGCTTGCCGGCCGTCCCTCGCCGCCGCGACTGCGCCGGAGCTCCCGGTGGCCCGGCCGGAGCAGGCCGGCATGGACCCCGGGAAGCTCGCCCGGATCGATCAGGCCGTTGCCGAGGCCCTCCAGGCCAAGCGCATGCCGGGATGCGTGGTGGCGATCGGCCGGCGTGGGAAGCTGGCGATGCTCAGGGCCTATGGCCATCGGCAGGTCCTGCCCGAGCCGGTCGCCATGACCGCCGACACGGTCTTCGACCTGGCCTCGTTGACCAAGCCGATCGCCACGGCGACGAGCGTGATGATCCTGGTCGAGCGGGGCAAGCTGCGGCTCGACGACCCGGTGGCCCGGCACCTGGGCGAGTTCGCCCCCCACGGCAAGGACCGGATCACGATCGCCGATCTCCTGACCCATCAGGGCGGCCTCATCGCCGACAACAGCCTGAAGGACTACTTGGACGGCCCGTCCAAGGCCTGGGAGCGGATCTGCCAGCTCGAGCCCTCGGCAGCCCCGGGGACGAAGTTCATCTACTCCGACGTCGGGTTCATCGTCCTGGGCGAGCTGGTCCGGAAGGTCTCCGGGCGAAGCCTCGCCGAGTTCGCCCGGGAGCACGTGTTCGGTCCCCTGGCGATGACCGAGACCGGCTTCCTGCCCGGCGAGGGCCTTCGCCGCCGCGCCGCGCCCGCCGAAAAGCGCGACAAGGCCGACACCCGTTGGATCTGCGGCGAGGTTCACGATCCGCGGGCCTACCGGCTCGGCGGCGTCGCGGGCCACGCCGGGCTCTTCTCCACGGCCAACGACCTGGCCCTCTACGCCCAGATGATGCTCGGCGAGGGACAGTACGCCGGCGTGCGCGTGCTCCGCGCGGAGACGGTTGCCGAGATGACCAAGGCCCGCCAGGTCCCCGGCGGACTCCGCGGCCTGGGATGGGACGTCCGCACCGGGTACTCGTCGAACCGCGGCGGGTCGTTCTCCCCCCGGGCCTTCGGCCACGGGGGTTTCACCGGAACCTCGCTGTGGATCGATCCCGGCCTCGATCTGTTCGTCATCTTCCTGAGCAACCGGCTCCATCCGGACGGCAAAGGGGTGGTCAATCCGCTGGCCGGGCGGATCGGCGCGCTCGCGGCCGATTCACTGGCTGACAAGCAGCCAGTGCCACCCGAGGCAAAGCCCGACAAGCCGCCCGTGCCGCCCCGGGTGCTGACCGGGATCGACGTGCTTCGGCGGGACGGATTCCGGGTGCTGGCGGGCCGCAAGGTGGGACTGATCACCAATCACACCGGCATCGGCCGCGACGGCACCACCACCGCCCGACTGCTCCACCAGGCCCCCGGCGTCGCGTTGGCGGCGTTGTTCAGCCCGGAGCACGGTTTCCAGGGGAAGCTCGACACCAGCCACGTCCCGGACGTCCGCGATCCCGAGACCGGCCTGGCCGTCGTGAGCCTCTACGGCAAGACGCGGCGGCCCACGGCCGAGATGCTCCGCGGCCTGGACACCCTGGTCTTCGACGTCCAGGACATCGGGGCGAGGTTCTACACCTACGTGAGCACGATGGGCTACGCCATGCAGGTCGCGGCCGAGCACAAGCTGCGGTTCGTGGTGCTCGACCGGCCGAACCCGATCGGCGGGGTGGAGGTGGCCGGGCCCGTGCTCGACGCCGGCCGGGAGTCGTTCGTCGGCTTCCACCGCCTGCCGCTGCGCCACGGCATGACCGCCGGCGAGCTGGCCCGCATGTTCAACGACGAGCTCCACCTCAAGCTCGACCTCCACGTGGTCCGCATCGAGGGCTGGCGCCGCAGCGAGTTGTTCGACGCCACCGGGCTGGCCTGGATCAATCCCTCGCCCAACATGCGGAGCCTCACCGAGGCGATCCTCTACCCGGGCATCGGGCTCTTGGAAACGACCAACCTTTCCGTGGGCCGGGGCACCGCCACGCCGTTCGAGGTCGTGGGCGCCCCCTGGCTCGACGGCCGTCGCCTGGCCGAGAAGCTCCACCGCGCCGGCCTGGCCGGGGTCCGCTTCGAGCCGGTCGAGTTCACCCCCGATTCCAGCGTCTTCGCCAACAAGCGGTGCAGCGGGGTGCGGCTGGCGCTGGTTGATCGACGGACCTTCGAGCCGGTGCGGACCGGGATCACGATCGCCTGCCTGCTCCGCGCCGACTACCCGACCGCCTGGGAGGCGAAGAAGTACGATCGCCTCCTGGGTAACGCCAAGGCCCTGGAGGCCCTGCTGGCCGGCAAGAGCGCCGGCGACGTCGAGGCCGGCTGGCAGCCGGACCTCAAGGAATTCCTCAAACGCCGGGCGAAGTACCTGTTGTACGAGTGAACAACCATGTCGCACCGAACACACTCAACCATCGTCCTTGTGGCGGCGTGCCTCCTCGGGCTCGGCCTGGCCCACGCCGTTGCCCAGCAGGAACAGGCTGGAGGAAAACGTCCGTCCTTCCAGGGGACCGGACCTCCGGTGGGTCTGAAACCATTGACCGACATGACCGCCAACGACCGCTACAAGGATCAAGATGGCGGGCTCTACGGCGGCGGCGGCAATAAGCCGCCCAAGAAGCATCTGCAAGCGGCACTGCAACAGGCCAAGCTGATCCGGCCGCTCGATGACGAAGGCCGACCCTCCGAGGAGGGCAAGATCGGCTTCGTCTCCATCGGCATGTCCAACACCACCCAGGAGTTCTCGGCCTTCGTGCGGCTCGCCAACGCCGATCCCGCCAAGTCGCCCAAGGTCGTCATCGTGGATGGCGCTCAAGGCGGGATGGATGCTCGGGCCTGGGCGGACCCCGGCAGCCCGAGCCGACCGGGAACCCGAAATCCCTGGGAGGTGCTCGACGAGCGGCTCAAGAGGATGGGTGTAACGGACAACCAGGTCCAGGTGGCCTGGGTCAAGCAGGCCCGGATTACGCCGGGGACGCTCGGCGAGTTCCCAAGACACGCCGAGGAAATGAAGGGACACGTGGTCACGATTGTCAACAAGCTCAAGCACCGGTTCCCGAACCTTCGCATCGCCTACCTGTCCAGCCGAATCTACGGCGGGTATGCGAAAACACCGCTCAACCCGGAGCCCTACGCCTACGAGTCGGCTTTCACCGTCCGCTGGCTGATCCAAGACCAGATCAAGGGCGATCCCAAGCTGAACTACGACTCGGAGAAGGGAGCGGTGAAGTCGCCGCTGTTGCTTTGGGGGCCGTACTTGTGGGCGGATGGCCAGCAGGGCCGGAAGGCCGAGGATCTCGTCTGGAGGCCCGAGGACCTGGCCGGGGACGGCACCCACCCGAGCGACAGCGGGCGGCGGAAAGTGGCCGAGCTGCTGCTTCGGTTCATGAAGACCGACCCCACGGCGAAAACCTGGTATGCAGCCGGCGGCCGGCGGGATGAGTGACCCCGGAAAAGGCGACGTGCATGGCCCTGCTCATGATGCTGGCCCTCCTGACCGGCGTGGCGAAGGCCGAGGAGTCCACGGCCCAGATCTCCAAGGCCCAGCCCGACGGCCACGGCTTCCTGGTGCACGACGTTCAGTCGCCACGGCAGGCGGGTCGGACGGAGATCAAGGTTCTGCTCCCCGGCAGCCTGGAACCCGGAAAGCGCTACCCCGTCGTATACGTCCTTCCCGTCGAGGCACGCCGTGAGAACCGCTACGGCGATGGTCTCTTGGAGGTGAAGCGGCACGATCTCCACAACAAACACCACGCCGTGTTCGTGGCCCCGACCTTCTCCCACCTGCCCTGGTACGCCGACCATCCGACCGACCCTAAGATCCGGCAGGAGTCCCACTTCCTCAAGGTCGTCGTGCCGTTCGTCGAGAAGCAGTATCCTGTGCGAGCGGAGGCCGGTGGGCGGTTCCTTCTGGGATTCAGCAAATCCGGGTGGGGCGCATTCAGCCTGCTGCTTCGCCACCCGGCGGTCTTCGGGAAGGCCGCCGCCTGGGATGCTCCGCTGATGAAAGACAAGCCCGACCAATTCGGCATGGCGGGCATCTTCGGGACACAGGAGAACTTCGAGAAGTACCGGATCAGCAGACTGCTTGAACAGCGTGCCGCCGGCCTGAGAGGAGAGACACGGCTGATCCTGATCGGCTACGGCAACTTCCGTCAGCACCACCAGGAAGCCCACGATCTGATGAAGAAACAAGGCATTCCTCACGAGTATCGGGACGGCCCCGGGAGGAAGCACGAATGGCACAGCGATTGGGTGGAGGAGGCGGTGGAGTTGTTGCTGAGGAGTCGCCGTCATGAGGAACATTCACTCAAGAAGTCTTGATTCGCAGCCCGGCACCAAGAGCGTGCGAATCACCGGAATGGCCCTGACGGAAAGCCCCTTGTCCAACGGCATCGCCGTTGCGAAGGACTCTTCCGGCAGGACGTTGGGCGTGCTCGGGCAGTTCGGCAAGGGCAGGACCGCGGTCCTGGGTTTCGCCCCCGACAACGAGAAGTACTTCGTCCGGCGGGAAGTCGGGCCGGTCCTGACGGACAACCTGCTTTCTTGGCTGCTTGAAGACCGGATGAGAGACGGACGACGGTCAAGCGACACCCCGAGGCCGCCGTCGTGGACAAGACCGGGAAAACGTCGGCCAACCAGGCATGTTTCAACAACCCGAAGGCGCAGGAGCGAAACCTGGAGGTCGTCAAGCATCTGGTGCGGAACTACCCCCTGGACGGCCTGATCCTTGACGACAATTTCGAGTTGCAGAACTACGAGTGCTTTTGCGGCTCCTGCAAGGACGGCTTCCGGCATTACTGTGCCCGACACGCCGTGACGTACCAGGACCCGGCTCAGAGCCCTGGTTCGGGGCCGATGACCGGGCATTGGGTCGGCTACAAACTGGAGGCCACCCGCAACCTGGCGACGCAGGTTGCCAGGATCGCTCACGAGCGCGCCCTTCCCGCGGGTGGATGGGTCTCCGTCGGGATGCGCTCGGCGCACCTCGCACCGGTCTTCGACTTTCTCGGCGGGATGGTCTACAGCGAGCCGCCCGGCGCGGCGAGACTGATGCTCTCGGCGCTGGGTGACTGCAAGTTCATGACGCTTCTGTGGGGGCCGAATCAACCGCCTGAGGGCCTGGAGCTGGAGTTTCGTCAAGCGGTTCGGGCCGGCAGTCGAACGGCCGGATTCTGGGTCTACCCGCCTGGGCATCCAGGGGGCGGTGGCGCGAAAATGCTCCCAGGGGGCTACGAGGCCATCGCCAGGGCCTTCGCCGGGGCAGAGAACGAATGGCTCAAGTTCTACCGGGAAAACGTCCTGACGGGCGATCCTCGCTTTGCCATAGTCCATGGCACGCTCGGCACGGAGGAAATGTCCCTCTGGGCCGACTACGATCCCCGGCAGGAGCCGCTCGATGCCAAAGTGGTGAGGGAGTGGGAGGATGGCGGCATCGTATTGCGTTACGTCCTCTACCGCATCGGCACGTTCAAGGGTGTCCCGGCACGGATGGCAGCGTTCTACGCCTTCCCGAAAAACGGCAATCGGCTGCCGGGACTGCTTCACCTGCACGGCGGCGGGCAGCGGGCCTTTCTGAGCGAGGTCTCCTACCACGCCCAGCGCGGCTATGCGTGCCTGTCGATCAACTGGGGCGGCCGTGAGATGGAGAACGCCAGATCCGGCTCGGAAGTGATCGCTGGATCGGCATTCAGCCATCGTTGCGAAACCTGCGATGGGAAATCGAAGCAGGCACCGGTTTGCGGAAATGCGCAAGAAAGAGCCTTGCGCAACTCTTTGCCACGCAAGGCTTTGTAACGGGTGGCTGAGGGGACTCGAACCCCCAACACCCAGATCCACAGTCTGGTACTCTAACCGATTGAGCTACAGCCACCACGGTGAACAACTCTCTAAGTTATCACAAACCCCGTGGCGGACAAGGCCGCTGCAAGGCAGATCGGAAGTCTCCAGCCCTGCCCCCTCGTTGAGGTGGATCGCGGCGCCAGCCCGCACTGCTCACCGCCGTAGGACGGCCTTTCCAGGCCGTCATTTCAGCTCAGCGACGGCCCAGAAGGGCCCTCCTACGGATTACCGATCGAGGCTCAAGGGCTCGGCTTGGGCTGCGACTCCACCAGCAGGTTCCGCAGGTAAACGTGGAGGTTGCCGTTCCAGGGCTTGGAGCAGATGTCCAGGTCGCCGTCGCCATCGACGTCGGCGGCCACCCCTTCGTGACACTCGGGCCCTTCGAGGATCAGATGCTCGCGGAAGCGGACGGTTATGTTGCCTTGCTCCTTTTGGCGGACGCCCTCCCAGAGGAACCAGCGTCGCTTGCCGCCGGGCCCCGTGCCTCCCAGGGGGCCTTCGCCCGAGAAGACGTCGGGCACGCCGTCGCCGTTGAAGTCGCCGACGAAGAGGGTATGGAGGTCCCCCTTGCCGGCGGCGATGGGGTGCCGGGTCCAGCGGCCGCCGCGCCCGTCCTCGTTGCGGTACCAGTCGATGCGGCCTTCGCCCGGCGTGACCTCGGCGTCGCACAACACCAGGTCGTTGCGGCCGTCGCCGTCGAGGTCGACGATCCAGGACTTGGTCGTGTCGGGGAAGCGGCCGCCGTGGCGGGGGCCGAGGTTGTCGTGCCAGACCCAGCGGGTCCCTTTCCCGTCGGCGTTCTCGAACCAGCCGGTGGAACGGGCGATATCGGCGTCGCCGTCGCCGTCCAGGTCGGCCACGCCGCGCGGGCCGATGCCGCCGTGAATCGCCGGGCCCACGCGGTGCGACTGCCAGGGCTTCGTCGGATCCGCCGGGATCTTGTACCAGTACAGGCCCGCGGTATCCTGCATCATCACGACTTCCGGCTTGCCGTCGCCGTCGACGTCGGCCAGCACGTTGTCGTGGGAATTGGTGATCGCCCCGTTGGCGAAGCGGGGCCACTCGGTTGCGGTGGCGTTGCCCGGGTTGCGAAACCAGGTGCTCCCGGACACCTGGTCGACCAGGCCGTCGCCGTCGACGTCGAAGGCGATCCCGCCCACCTCGGTGCCGACCTTGGTGCCGATCCGGTGCCGGACCCAGCGGTCGGGAGCCTCGTACCGGAACCACCAGAGGTCGCCGTGGCTGCATCCGGCGATCCAGTCGAGCTTGCCGTCGCGGTCGATGTCGACCAGGGAGGTCTGGCCCATGAGGTTCCCGACCTTGTCGATCTCGTGGTACGCGAACTTGGGGAACTCGGCGGCCAGCGCGGATGTGGCCAGCACGGATGCCGCCAGGCACGAGGCGGCCCAGGCCACGATGGCCTTCGCCGCGATGGTTATCACCGGCTCGACAAAGGGTCGTGTGGCTTGTGCGGCTTGTGCGCGTTTTCGTCCGACGGCCGTTGGAAGGGTCTCCATGGCAGGTCCCTCGGGTTCTCGCAATGGCGTTGTCGCCGGCGGATCGGATCGAGAATGCCCGCTACCAGCCCATGACCATGTTCGACTCGATGGCCTTCCGGGCACACTCCAAGTCGGAGCCGGTCTCCTGCATGTACAGGCGGATGGCGTGGACCTTGTCGCCGGCGGCCTTGGCGAGGCAGTCGCGGGCGGTGGTGCAGGGGTCCAGCGACCGCAGGAGCCCCAGGGCGGCCTTGGAAATGACCCAGGTATCGCGGGGCCGCCGGGTCACCCGGAGCATGTCCTCCTTCGGGTAGTTCGCCCGGACCATGTCCCGGGCGGCGGCCTCGTCGCCGGCCCACGTGATGATGATGTGCGACTCCGTCTCGATCTCGAATAGCGGCATGGGGGTTCAGGGGTTAGTTGGCAAGGGGCTTCCCCCGGGCCGCCTCGGCGGCCTCGGACAACAACGACCTGCCGGTATGATACCCGGCGGTTTGAAGTCCGGTCCAGGGGCGCCCAAGAAGGTGTGCTCTCGTTCCCCATGAAGGATGGGGTGCTTCGGCACTCGCGGGGTGGCGACATCCGCTGGGTTTTCGCCCTCCGCTACCCCCTCTCCCTCGGGGAAAGGGGACGAGGGGCAGCGACTTTCCGGCCAGCGTCTCAGTAGGACGACCTGGAGCCGAAACCCCTCATGAAGAACAGGCCGGCAATGGCCACCCCGACCAGCAGCAGAAGCCACTGCTGCATGTCCAGACGATCGAACAGCCCGATCACGTCGCGGTACACTTGGCCCATGGCCAAACTCCCTGGTTCGACTGGCAGTCTTTCTCTTACAAGCATACCTTAAAGACGGCCGGGGCGGGCGGTGCGGGGGTTTGCAGTACCCGCGGGTGGTCTGCAACCCCTTTTGTGTGGCGGAGTGGTTGTTTCGTGCGGGGCGGCCCACTAGGATGGCGGCGACTGCGGGAGAGGGACCGATCCAAAGGGCCCATCCCGCGACGAGCCGTACCTCCCCTCACTTCCCTTGGCCCGAGCGGACGCACCGATGGCCCAAGCATCCCACGAGTCCCTGTCCCCGTCGCGCCCGACGCGAGTCCGCTACCGCGTGCTCGGCTTTGCCGCGGCGCTGTCGATGGTCACCTACCTGGATCGGGTGTGCTTCGCGGCGGGGCAGTCGAAGTTCATCAAGGAGCTCGGGCTCAACAGCGAGGCCGACCTGGCGTGGGTTTTCGCCGCGTTTACCATTGCCTACTCGATCTTCGAGGTCCCCAGCGGCTGGCTCGGCGACGTGTTCGGGCCGAAGAAGGTCTTGATCCGGATCGTGCTCTGGTGGTCGGCGTTCACGGCCCTCACCGGGCTGGTGGGGCTGCACGTGGGGAAGTACGTCCTGGGGGGCGTGGGCGTGTTGATCGTCGTGCGGTTCCTGTTCGGCATGGGCGAGGCCGGGGCCTATCCGAACATTACCCGAACGCTGCACAATTGGTTCCCGTTCGGCGAGCGGGGGTTTGCCCAGGGGACGGTCTGGATGTCGGCCCGGCTGATGGGCGGGCTGACGCCGATGGTCTGGCTGCTGGTGGTCGAGGGGGTCGACGTTGCCGGCTGGCTCTCGCCAGGAGGCCAGGCATGGACAATTCCCCCGCTGTTGCCGTACTGGCGGGCCGCCTTCTGGCTGTTCGGTGCGATTGGCGTGGCCTGGTGCGTGTGGTTCGCCCTGTGGTTCCGCGACCGGCCCGAGCAAAAGGCCTCCGTCAACGCCGCCGAGCTGGAATTGATCCGCGAGTCGGCTGCCGAATCCCAGGCCAGGCACGTCAAGATCCCCTGGTTGAAGATCCTTCGCAGCAAGAACCTGTGGATCCTCTGCCTGATGTACGCCTGCCAGGCGTATGGATGGTACTTCTACATTACCTATCTGCCGCGATTCCTTCAGGAGCAATATGGAGTGGAGCGGACGAGCTTCCTGGGGGCGATCTACAAGGGTGGGCCGCTGTGGATGGGCGCGATCGGCTGCCTGCTGGGCGGATTCCTCACCGATTGGTTCATCCGCCGCACGGGCAACCGGCGGTTGGGACGCCGGCTCTTCGGAGCCATCGGGCACGCCTGCTGCGGCCTGTGCTTCCTCCTCTGCCCGTTGGCCACCACCGCCTTCTGGTTCTTCCTGGCGATCTCCATGGCCGGGTTCTCCGCCGACCTGACCATGGGCTCCTCCTGGGCCCTGTGCCAGGACATCGGCCGGCGACACGCGGCGATCGTGGCCGGGTTCATGAACATGATCGGCAACGCGGGCGGGGCGGTAGCCATCGTCATCACCGCTTGGATCCTCGACTGGACGCTGACTGCCCACGCCGCCACCCTCGGCCTGGCGGCCGAGCAGCTCTCCGACGCCCAGAAGGCCGTGGGCCTGATGCCCGGCTACCAAATTAACTTCGTGATCTACGCCGCGGTCCACGTGATCGGCGTGCTCTGCTGGCTGAACGTCGACTCGACCAAGCCCGTGGCCCCGGACGAAGAGTAGCGGGAGGGAAGCAGTGCCACACCGAATTCCCGGACACCCTCTCAGCCAAGCACGGCCGATCCCCCGCGACTTGGGGGGCTGGAGGGTCGGCTCAAAAAGCGGTAGTGGGTCAGTTTGAATTGTCCCGCCCATTCGGGTGGTGGCCCGGATGGAACATCCGTCAACCAGGCAATCGGACGATGGCACACCGCCTTTCGCGGGGTAGCGAGTTCATGACCTCACGATATGCTTGAGCGGTCACGCACGTCAACACCACAAATATCCCTTTGGGATAATGGGATATATTTTGCATTCGGACAGGCATTGACATTATATCCCAAAGGGATAAAATGTCGATAGTGAGTGACGGATCGCGGAGACAGATGCTCGAAGCATAATCCCTGACGGGGTCTGCGGAATGGAGGTCGAGTTCCGGGATAAAGATTGCGATCACCTAGAGACTGATCCGAGTTTCAATGCGGGCCGATCGCGGGCGGTGGTTAAGGCTTATCGTAAGAGGCTGCAAGCGATTCGCGCCGCAGTCGATGAACGAACCTTCTATGCGATGAAGTCGCTTCATTTCGAGAAACTGTCCGGCGAGAGATCGCATCAATACTCGATGCGGCTCAATCGCCAATGGAGGCTCATTGTTGAGTTGAACAAGAAAGACGACAAGTCGGTAGTTGTCATCGTAGGGATCGAAGATTACCACTGAGGATTTGTCGGATGGATACTACACGACGCATGCCGGCGCAGGTGTTCCCTCCCGGGGAATTCATCCGGGAGGAATTGGAGGCGCGAGACTGGACGCAGGCGGACTTAGCGGCGATCCTCAATAAGCCGCTTCCGGCAGTCAATGAGATCATCACCGGCAAGAAGGCGATCACGCCGGAAACGGCTCAGTCGCTCGGTGATGCGTTCGGAGTTGGACCAGAGTTCTGGCTGAACCTGGAGAATGCCTACCGCCTGTCCCTAGCCACCCCGAGCGATGCCGATGTCGGCAAGCGGGCGCACCTGTACTCCGTCGCCCCGATCAAGGATCTGATCCGGCGGCGGTGGATCGCACAATGCAACGACGTTCGGGAACTGGAAAGCAACCTACTCGCGTTCTATCGGGTGGCGTCCCTGAATGATGTTGAGGTGCGCCAGAGCCAGATCGCAGCACGCAAATCCACTTCGTATGGCTCTGTGTCACCATCCGAGTTGGCGTGGTATTGCCGCGTATTCCAGATGGCCGAATCAGTCCAGGTCCGCACCTACTCAGAACAGGCCATGCGGACCGAAGGACTAGCTGAACTCCATCGGCTGACGACTAGCGAACGTGAACTCAGAAACTTGCCTCGCGTTCTTGCTGACTTCGGCGTTCGCTTCGTCATTGTGGAACGGCTACCGAAGTTGCAGGTGGATGGTATCGCGTTTTGGCTGGATGATTCGCCGGCGATCGCCGTAACTTTGCGGGCTGATCGCATTGATGGTTTGTGGTTTACGCTGGCGCATGAACTCGCACATATTCTTCATCACGACCATACGGCACTGGACACAAATCTCGTCGGAAAGGACCGGGAGCCGACTGACGAGAAGCCACAGATCGAAAAGAGGGCGGATCGGTTCGCAAGTGAGTTTCTTATCCCCCAGTCGGAGATTGACAAGTTCATTCTTCGGGTGCGCCCCCTATACTCTAAGGTCGGAATCATTCAATTCGCTAACCGTATCGGCGTGCATCCAGGAATCGTAGTCGGTCAATTGCAGCATAGACGTGAAATCGGTTGGTCCCATAGTCGAGAAATGCTTGTCAGGGTACGAGAGGAGTTGGCATCGACCGCCTACGTTGATGGCTGGGGTTCGGAACCCGAACTGGAGTAATTCACATGCCAGAATTGTGCGCGAAGACCTACAACGAACAACTGCGGGAGATAGCAGAGCTGTATCGCAACTCGGGCCAGCCCTGGCCGGCAACAGCGCGCGAAATCGCGCTCTGGGCCATCAATAATGGGCATTACAGAGCCCATCACGCCAAGATAATTGCCAAGGCCGCCGAGGAATTCGCGTCAGCAATGCGAGAGGACTACTATACCGACCCGCAGGGCAGACGGGTGCGCGCATTGCATGTGGCGCGCTTTGGTTCGAGGTCCCAGGACGGTTCGCGCGTCCAAAAAATGCTGTGGGACGACATTCGTACTGCTCCGCGAGATTTCATGGAGCGAGCATTCCAGTTGCGCCGGCGTCAGATAGTTGGAGACTGCAAGCAGCTAAAGACCGATGTGGATAGTTTCAACGACAACCACCGTGACGAGAAGCCTATTCAACTCTTGCTTGACTTCGCGGATGATGTGGCAGAAGCGAGCCAGCCGACGGAATACCAACCCAGGAAGCCGCGTTAGTCTGCCGAATTTCCCCACCGCTTCGCTGCTGCCTTCTTAGCAATCTCCCTGCGCTCCTCCGGCGTCAACTTCGCCGCCCTCGCCTTCCCGCCCTTCTTCCCCCCGAGCCGCCCCAATGCGACTGCGGCCGGGTTCTTACCCTCCGGGCATGGCGGCTCGATCGGCGGGGCCTCCGCGTCCGGCACAACAGCGTCAAGAACGTGCCGGGCGAGTTGCTGGGTGTCCTTCTGCTTGCTTGATCGCTTAGGCATACCAGAAGGATAGCTGACGCCCGGCTTTTTGCCAACCCTACGCGCGGGGGTCCAGCCGTTTCAAACTGACCCACTACCAAGAAAACCTCCGGGTGTGAGGCGCTTCCGGGCGAGGTTATAATAGGGGCCTGCTTCCACAAGACCTCCCACCCGCCGAGTGCCCGGGCGTCAGAAGGCCTTTTTTCTGATGAGCCGAGTCCCGCCGAACTGCCGCCGCCGCTGGATCGTGCGATCGCTCCCGACCGTCCTGGTCGTGGTGGTCGGGGTGCCGCTGCTTGCCGGGGCGCTGTTGGGGAGTTTCGGCCCGTCGCCGGCGCCGGACGGGCCTTTGACCTGTCGCGCCGAGCGGCAGGTCTACTTGCACGAGATCACGGCGCGGGGGGAGCTGGAAAGCGCCAAGAACGTCGAGGTCCGCTGCGAGGTCCACGCCGGCGACCGGCAGTGGCTGAGGATCCTGGAAGTCGTGGCGGAGGGGACGCACGTCCAGCCCGGCGACTTCCTCGTGCGCCTGGACTCCTCGGCCCTGGAGGACGAGCTGAGCCGGCAGAAGATTCTTTGCGAGCAGTCGAAGGCGGCGGTGGCGGCGGCCCGCAGTGCGTACGAGAACGTCCAGGGGGCCGTGGATCGCTACCTCCAGGGCGAGTACGTCGTGTTGCGCCAGGACGCGGAATCGAAGTTGACCGTGGCCAGGTATCGGCAGAGTCGGGCGCGGGAGTATCTCGAGGCGAGCCGGAAGCTGGAGGCCCAGGGCTTCATCACCGCCCAGCAGTTGCAGGCCGACGAGTTCGCCCTGAAGGCCGCCGACACCGACGTGCGCCTGGCGGAGGTCAGGGTCTCGGTGCTGGAGGACTACACCAAGCCGAAGCAGGTCAAGGATCTCCAGTGCGCCCTGGTCACCCGGAAGGCGAAGCTGGCGGCGGCCGAGTTCAAGTGCAAGCTGGAGTTCCAGCAGTTGGCCGAGATCGAAGATCAGATCCGCAAGTGCGTGGTACGGGCGCCGGTGGCCGGCCAGGTGGTCCTCGCCCACCTGCATCACAACGGGCACAGCCACATGGTCGAGCCGGGGGAGATGGTCTTCGAGAGGCGCGTCCTGGTCCGGCTGCCCGACCCGGCGCGGATGCAGGTCAAGGCCCTGGTCGAGGAAGAGAAGATCGCCGTGGTTCGCCCCGGGCTGCCGGTAGGCGTCCGCTTGGAGGCCTTCCCGGGCATGGAGCTCATCGGCCGGGTGGTCAAGCTCAGCGACTTTCCCGAGCCGGAGATGGGACACGACCCCGTGGCCGTCAAGCAGTACGAGGCGACGGTGCAGATCGACGGCGGGCCGGAGGATCTGCGCCCCGGGCTTTCGGCCGAGGTGCGGATCGGCGTGCAGCGCCTGGATCGTGCCCTCCAGGTGCCCTGCCAGGCGGTGTTCCGCCACGGCGAGAAGAGCTACTGCCTCCGCGTGCGGGGCAGTCGCATTCAGCCGTGCGAGGTGACGCTGGGTCCGACGAACGGGACGACCGTGGTGGTGCGCGGCGGGCTGAAGGAGGGCCAGGAGGTGGTCCTGGCGGCAGCGGCCCATCGCGAGAAGATCGTCCTGCCCGAGCTGGCTGCGGAGCCTTACACGCCCGGCCCGCTTGCCCAGGCCAACCTGACAACCCCCGCCGGGCTGCCCTGACTCCCGCCTTCATCGCGACGGCCGGCGCAAGTAGCCGGCGCTCGACTGGAAGTACTTGCGGCGCCGCGTCTGGGCGACCTCCTGGGCCTCGGCCTGCTGCGACTCGAGGTCGGCCAGGTTGGCCTGGCAGTAGCGGCAGCCGGCCACCTGGACGTGGAACGCGACGTAGTCGGCCGCCTCCTCGTCGAGCGTGCCCAGCAGGTAGCTGCCCAACTGCTCGCGCCCAGGACAACTGAGCCGGTGGCGCCGCCAGATCTCGCCCAGGGAGTGGAGCCCCGCGTTGCGCCGGGCGTTGACCTCCGCCAACTGCCGAACGAGCTGGGGGCTCTTGCGCAGGGCCTTCTCGATCTGCGCCATCGCTTCCGCGGGCAGCGACTCGTCGAGATAGCCTTCAAGCTCGATGGGGGTGAACGCTCGTGTCATGGGTCGGAGTACAGTTCGGGAAACACTTCCTCGGGCAGGCCCTGCTTGCGCACCGCGGCGCGAAGCTTGGCGATGAACTCGAACTTGTGATTGGCCACGCTCTGCTCGGAGATCTCGATCCGGGCGGCGACTTCCTTGTTCGCCCAGCCCCGCACGAACAAAAGCTCCACGCAGCGGACCTTCTCCCAGTCGCCGCGTCGCTGCCACTGGGCAATCTGCTCGCCCATCGCCGCCACCAGGGCGTGCTCCTCCAGGTGCCGCCGCTCGCCGCTGCGGACGATGCTGCTGGCGGCGCGGCCAGGACCGGCCGGCTCCCAACTGCTCGCGCCGCTCGCCGCACTCGGCACCAGCGGCAGCGTCGGGCGCCGCCCCTCCCGGCGAAGGTGGTCGGTCAGCTTGTGCGCGGCGATCGAGAACAGGTAGCTCTCCAGGGACCGCCGGGCGTCGTAGTTCGGCAAGCTCGTCAGGAAGCCGATGAAGCTCTCCTGGACCACGTCCTCGGCGCTGGTCCGGTCCCGCACCCGGCTCTCGACGAACGCCAAAAGCCGGCGCTCGAACCGGGCAATCAGCTCGTCCCACGCCTCGGACTCCCCGGCCCGGACTCGCTCGACCAGCAGTTTGTCGGCTTGGTTCGCGGGAGGCATCGCTTGGGAGCCGTGGGTGGCGAAGGGTCGCCGGCGGCGCCGGACACTCGATCGGCCGGTGCTCGAGCCCGCCCGCCGGGGGCCTGGGCCTCCCTGACAGAAGGCCAGACACACTCCAGTATACCCTCCCCGGAGTGCCCGGCAAAAGACCCCCTTGCATTGGGCCCGTCCTGAAGTCGCGTCGTTGCCGAGCGAACAGGCGTTGACCGCGAATGAGCATGAAATTGCCAGAACAGACCTATACTTTTCCCCTTCTTACGTTTTTCTTCTCGTTGTTGCTTGACACGCAGGAAGAACCTGCTAAGATGAGCGTGCTGTTAGGTTTTTCCTGGTCTTGCCGGCGTCTGTCGCTGGGGTCTCAGCGAGGAAAGGCGAAGGACCTCCTGGCGAACAGGCCGCAGACGCGGGCTGGCTTCCTGAAAAGGGAGGAACTGCCATGCGGTCTCTGGCTATTCTGAGTCGGGGGGGGGGGACTGGGCGGCGAACCCCGAGGCGGGCATCCAAGCGGTTTCGACGCCTGACGGTGCCGGAGCCGCTGGAGGATCGGGCCCTGCCGGGCGGGAGCCTCCTGGAGTTGCTCTTGGGAGCGCCGCTCTTAAGTCCTTTTCTGGACTCGTCTTGGGCTGACGAAGACCCTTCGCCGGGCGCTGACGTGCTCGCCGCCGAGGCGCTGGCCTGCAAACGGATGTCCACCCTCGACGAATTGCTCGCCAACCCGGCCGCGTTGGAGCAGACCGTGGCGGAAGTCCGCAACCTTGTGCAAATCGCCCAAGCGGAGGCCCAAGCGGCCGATGCCCAGGAGGATGCCTTGCCTGGAAGCGAGGGTGCGGGCATCGGGGCCAGCGCGGGCGATTTCCCCGCACTGGAGCCATGGTGGGACGACCCTGGCTGGCTGGCGGAGTTGGAGGCCGTCCTGCGCGAGCTCGCCCGCGCTGGGAGCCGCTTCGAGTTCGATTCCCTCGGTGGCCCGGTCTTGGAGCAGCCTGGCGGTCTTGAAGTGCCTCCGAGCGAGCGGGGCGATCCCCTCTTCGCGGGCGACCTTCCCGGCGAGTTGCCGGTGGAAGGCGACCCGGGCGGTGGCGGCGGCATGGCCACGCTCGACTACGGCGGCGGCGGGTACGGGGGCGGGGGCTACGGCGACAACGAGCCACCCGTCGCCGTGAACGATCAGGCCTATTCCGGCATCGACGGCGGGGTGACCATCTTCGTCCTGGGGAACGATCATGATCCGGATGACGACGATTTCTCCGTTACCGGGGTGTCGCAGCCGGCTCACGGCAGTGCCGCGGTTGGCTACGGCGGCGGCAGCGTCGTTTACACGCCGGATCCAGGGTACACCTCGGGCAATGACACCTTCCAGTACACCGTAACGGACGAGCACGGCGCGTCGTCCCAGGCCACGGTCACCGTGAGCAGGGTGCAGATCACTGGTTTCACTCTAGAGCGGGAAATGGCCAACGGCGGTTGGGCGGGGGTCCTAGACGGGGAGGTTTCCTGGTCGCACGATACCCTGAAATGGATCGCCCAGTACTCGCCTTCGGAAACGCCGGGGCTGTCGTTGGCCACCTGGCTGAAGAAGGAGTGGAGCGCGCCCGATTTGCCCGGCAACTGGAGCGAGTTCGCGGGCAGGGTTGGGCAGCCGGTGCAGGGGAACCCGGGCATGGGCGACTGGGCCATTCGGCCGGAGCTGTGCTTCACGCCGCCCGGGCAGACGCCGTTTTGGGTAGAGTTGGCCACGCCGAAGGACCGCGTGGTCGCGCAGATCGCCACCCTGGATTGGGACTGGCACCAGGCAAACCCCGCGCAGGGAGGCGAGCTGGCTCCAGACGCGGGTAGCGTGCGCATGTACCCGGACGCGACGGCGCCAGGCGGCCCGGCCCGCACCAAGGTCGACGTGCTCCTCCACGTGCACCCGCACTTCGTGCCCGCGCACGTCGTCAGCATCGAGGTCCAGACGCGGTTGTACGACGTGGACGACCCGGACCACAACGGGCCGATCGACACCGATCCGCCGCAGCAAGGCAAGAATGCCCCGGACAACTTCCTGGCAGGCGGGGGCATTGCGCCCGTGCCCGGATTCCCCAGCTCTGGCTCGACCGACGCTAACGGGGAGATACGCCTGACCCTGGACGTGGGCGCGATCCAGCCTGGGAACAACTTCCGAGTGGCCGCGGGCGGTCACGCGGACGAGATCGACCGAGTCAAGGCCCTGAATCGCGACACGGCGGGGCGCCTCTTCTACGACAAGGACCCGGACATATACGAACTGTTCAACCCGGCTGGAGGCGACGTCATCATGTACGAGACGGCGTCCTACCGGGGGATGCGCGTCACGCCGCAACTGATCGTCTGGCGCAAGCTGCACGTGGAAGTGGACTCCATGGGCGCCGTCACGGGCAACGTGTTCTGGAATTCCACGGGCCGAGTGGACGACAACCACGATGGCACAAGCACCGTCTACTTGGCCAGTCTGCTCATCGATCACGATGACAACCAGTTCGAGAACGGACGGCTGAGCCAGCTCTCGGTCGGCCAGTTCGTGATCAAGGAGAGCCACGCGGACCGCGTGATCGTGTACAACGCCGGCCAGACTGTCCCCGGGAACGGCCCATTCACGCTTGAGGACGACGACTACCTGGACTTCGCGCAGGGAGCGGACGTTCCGGCACCGCACTGCGAGGCGCTGCCGGGCGCCATGGGCAAAGCGTTCGTCACTGTCGTGTACGACCTTCCTGGGCAAAGCGACGTGCCCTTCGTGCTGAACCAGGGAGCGGGGACGGTCGAAGCGAATGTTGCCCTTCAACGTTGGGACTCCGTGGGGTTCAATTCTCCTTCATATTGGGTGGCGTACGTCTTGGGCGCATTTCAACACATTCGAGCCTGGGACAATGATCCGGCGTCCGAGCTCCCGGAGGCCCGGTATGGGGCAACACCTGCTAACGGCGCGGGCGGTTCATTGGTGTATATCGAGGCGGGGATAGACATCTCGCGCCGCCTCAATCGCGACCCGACGGTCGAGGAAGAAGACACCGTAGTCCACGAAGTGGGACACGCTTTCAAGAAATACAGCGAGCCCGTGACGCTGTACCAGGAGCAGAACGGCCAAGGACCCATCGAGTACATCGAGTCGTATCTGCGGCAGATTCGTACCGTTGACAAACCGGCGAGTCGATAGAAGGGAGGGATCGAGCCGTGGCTGGAGGACTCATCGCCGCGTACCTCGTTTCGTGTCTGTTCCCGGCATTGGCGGCCGCCCCGGCGCAGAGCCCACACGCGCTGATTCTCACGGCCGCCCCAGGTCGCCGGCACTATCTACTGGGTGAGCCCGTCGTGCTCGCAGGCGCTCTGCGCAACATGGGAAGAGAGGCTATCCGGGAGTATCGCGCTGATCTGCCGCTCCACGCCGAAGCGGTAGAGATCTTCGTGTCCGGAGACGGCTCCCGGTTCGTGGAATACCGCATGGGCATCTACGAGACGGGGAAGGTGGCACGTCATTTGCAGACCTTGGAGCCTGGTCAGGAGTGGACCTTCCAGTTGCGGGTCCTTTACACGTTCGAAAGGCCCTCGCGCCTGGCCTTTGAGCGACCCGGAAAGCACTTCGTCAAGCTGGTCTACCCTTTGATCAGCCGAGGCGGGGCGCCTCAAGCGGCCGTCGAGTCCAACGTCGTGTCGATTGACGTCCGGGCGCCCGAGGGTGCCGATGCGGAGGTGTGGCGCCAGATCAACTCGCCCGACTTCCTCTACTTCGTCCAGTCGGGCCACGACCGGCACAAGGACGCGAAGATCCCGACCCAGGCCGTGGAACTGCTGCGCAAGGCTCCCAAGGGCGGTTACGCCGAAGGACTCCGCCAGGGCCTGCGCGAGTACTACCAGGTATGCGTCGAGGAGAAGTCGTACCAGGGCCAGTTCGCGTCGCAGTTGGAGGAGATCCGGCAACTGCTGGGGATACCCAAGAAGAAGCTCCGGGAAGACCTCTTTCCCGAAGACAAGCGACTCGACGTGAACGTCCGCGAGGACTTCCCGGTGCACACGCCGATGACGGAAGTGGTCCGCGTGATTTCTGCGCAGAGCGGCGTGACGTTGCGGCTTGCCCCCGAATTCGAGCTACGGTCGCGCCAGAGCCTGCCCAATCGACTCTCTCTCCGGGAATTCATGTACACTCTCCAAGGCTCCGGCGCCGCGTGGATCCGCGAGGACGGCGGTTACCGCCTCGTGCCCGTGACCACACCCAAGTAAAGGCCACGCGGGCCAGTTGAGAATCGCGGTGCAGGACGCACAAGGCGCTCCCCTGAAGCGGCGATCGCCTTTTTCCGCACGCCCCTTCGAACCTAAGGAGTCCGACTACATCACCATCGAGCCGGGAAAGACGGGGGTCCTCACCATCTGGCTCGACGACATAGTGCATGCGTACCACATGAAGCCGTCGGAGCTGTACTTCATTGAGTTCCACGTCCAGTTCGAAGGCAAGAGAGTATCTGCACAGACCACGATCCCCTACGGTTTTCCACCCTATTCCAAGCCGTAGTCGAGGGCAGGACGGATTGGCCATCCCTCCTACGGCGATGAGGAATGCGGGTTAGCGACCGCCCCGCATCAGCAGGACCCAGGCGGCCGTGCTCAGGCCGAAGATCATCGCCGCCGAGAGGACGCGGAGCCGGCCTCGATAGGCGCCCTTGGTGGCCAGGTCGAGCTTCAGGTACCCGTACACGACCGACAACAGCAGCAAGAGCCCCCCCAGACCACCCCCCGCGTACACGAGCCGTTGCTCCCGTTGGACGCGGGCCCAATCGTCGCGCACGCGATCCTTCACCTCGCGATCGAATTGCAGCAGGGCGTGCAGGCGCGTCATGCGCCCAAACGACGGGGAGTCCACCGTCTCAGGGTATTTCTCCTTGAGGATCTCCGCGTTGACGTAGTCCACGGGCAGGCTGATGCGCCCGGCCGCCTCCTCGCCCAGGTACTGGGTGATGAACTGTTGGACGCCCCGCTCGACGGCGTCGGGGAGACTGGCGTCGCAGTCGGCGCGGGTGTCCCACGGGCCGGCGGTCACGACGACCTCGTAGACTCCCTCGGAGACCCGGGCCGGACGATCCAGCCACTCCGGACGAGGTGAGGAGGGCAGCTCCTTGGGCCCGGCGGCGGGCTTCTCGGCCACGACGGGCGGCTTGGCCGCCGGGGGCGGGCTTGGCTTGGCCGCCGCCGGGGTGCTCGCGTCCCGATGTTCCGCGGGTTCGCGCCGATCAAAGGGCTCCGGCCTTGGCTTGGCCGCCGCCGCGGGACTCCCGCCCGCAGGCGGTTTCTTCGCGGCTGCGGGGCGGGCCGCGCCCCGCAACGCCTCGGCCACGGCGGCCGCCGTGCTCTTCGCCTTTGGGGGCCGGCTTTCCGGGCCCGGCGGCGGCACGCGAGCCTTATCCACGCCGGCTTTCCCTTCCGGGCTCGGGACGCCAAGGTCCTCGGGGGAAAGAGCGACGCTAAACTTGTCCAGGTCCTCGCTGAGCTGGGCGCCGATCTTGGCCTGCTGCGCCTGCGCCCGGACACGCGTCTCGGACTCCACCGAATGAATGCGGAAATAGCCCGTCAGCACCGCTCCCGCGAGCACGCCGGCCAGCACCAGGCACAGCGGGATCGCCAGGAGCACTTTGCCGACCGGCCGGGCTTGGTCGCCGGCCGCGATCAGGATCAGCCCGACCACCATGCACAACGCCAGGCCTCCCGCCACCAGGAGCAACAGAAACATGATGGGGACTCCCACGGCCATGATCGTCTTTCTCCTATCGATTGGCGGCCTTCAGGCGCCGCACCCGGGGATGGACCCACGGGCTCGACAACTGGAGGGCCACCGACGTCACACAGGTGACCATCATCAACCAGCCCAGCGGGAACTGCCACAGCAGCTCCACCAGCCACGCGATGAATGCGCAGCCGACCAGCGACCAGATGCTCAGGCGCGTGACGCGGAGCGGATCGGTCTGGCGCCACCAGCGGATGACCAAAAACAGGCTGCCGAAGACCGCCATGAAGGCCATCAACTGCGGCCTGTCGCCGGCGTAGAAGAGCGGGGAAGGTTGATAGTGCGGGCCCGGCGAGTTGAACAGGTAGGGGAGCGCCACGCCGGGTGCCTCGGACGCCAGGAACGCCTCGAAGGCCAAAAACGCCAGCGCGCCCACGCCCAGGCCGATGACCATGAGGATGAAGCGGCGGAGCATGCTGTCTCCTTCGCGCCCTTCCCAGAACTTCGCGGGGACGAGAATCGCCCAGGCGGCCGCGATGCTGGTGGCCAGCAGCCACGCGCCCTGCTCCAACCGGGGATTCCCGCCCTTGTAGCCGAGCACGATCAGCATCACAACGCTCATGATGATGGCCACCAGGGCGCTGCCCAAGAGCGAGCCGACCAGCTCCGCGGCCCGCTCCCGCCGGGGCTTCAGCACCAGCGCGTCCATCGCCGCCTCGCGGCGGCGATGCCACGTGCCGGTGGGGCGGAGTGCCTGCGGCCGGGCGGCCTGCGGGGGCGCGGGCGAACCGGCCGCCACGCCGCCCGGCGCGAACGGCCGGCCTGCCACGCCCTGCGGCGGAGGCGGCGGGCTGCTGGCCAACACGATCGACCGGATTACCAGGTACACCAGGTAGGCCACCGCGACCGTCATGAACGCTCCCCCCCAGGCAGGCAGCGTCGAGCCCAAGAGCGCAATGATCGCGATGAGCAGGAGGACCTTCATCGGCGTGTTCAGGGGCGACTCGTTCCAGGCCGCGCGGGCCTTGCGGCCGGCCTGACGGATCGCCCGCAGGATCGGCTCTTCGCCATGGGCCGCGGCGGCGAAGGGGGTTGCCGCGGGGACCGGCCGGGCCGCCGCGGCGCCCGCCGTTCGGCCCGCCTCGCTTAGCCCCGAGGGCAGCGGACCCGCGTGCACCGGCGGCTGGGCCGGCCGAGGCAGCGCCGCCACCATCTCCGGCACGGAGGCGAAACGCCTGGCGGGGTCCTTCTCCAGCGCCCGGGCCACCACGCTCCGGTACGGCTCGGCCAGCACGGAGACGTCCGGCGGCGTGGTCAGGTGCTTCATCAGGACCTCGCCCACGCTCTCCCCCTCGAACGGCACCCGCCCGGTCAGCATCTCGTACAGGATCACTCCCAGGGCGTACACGTCGATTTCCTTGCCGTAACGCCCGTTGGCGATCTCCGGGGCCATGTAGTGGACTGTGCCGACGCTCTCCGTCTGCCCGCTGCGCCGGCTGCACGAGATGAACTTCGACAGCCCGTAGTCGCCCAGCTTGACCATCCCCTCGTCGGAGAAGACGTTGCCCGGCTTCAGGTCGCGGTGGACGATGCCGTGATCGTGCAGGCAGGCCACGCCCGCGGCAATGCCGAAGAACCAAGCCAAGGCGTGGTCCACCGGCATGCCGTGGGGATACGCGACGACGACGTTCTCCAGGCAGTCCCCGGTGACGTACTCCATGACGACCCAGTTGTCGCCCTGCTCGTCCGTGCGAATGTCGTAGATCGCCAGCAGGTTCGGGTGCTTGAGGTTCAGGCAGTGCCGGATGCCGCGGAGCTCGACGTCGAGGTTGCGGCGGATGAGCTTCAGGGCGACTTCCTTGCCCGCGTCGCTCACCGCAAAGTACACCTCGCCAAAACCGCCGTGCCCAACCCCACGCTTGATCGTGAAGCCAAGCAGAGGCTGCGAGCCGCTGGCGTAAGCGAACCTCGTGCCCGAGGCCCCGGCGGTACGGGAACCACCAGGCTCCGTCGGGCGAAGTTGCGCGGCGTGTTGACCATTGGGTTCCACGGTAGCCACCGATAGGTTCATGGGTCCAGTCCCGTCGGCCCCACCGGCAGGGAGCCCTGCCGGCCGGCCGACCCTAATCTCATTGTACTCACGAATCTGTTGCGTGCATCCCGGGAGCCGCCCGTGCTACTCCCCACGGGGGAGGCTCCCGGCCTCAGAACGGCTCCAAACTCAACGAGAAATGGGGTCCCACCACTCGGGAGCTTCGGCGCAGTGGACCCCGATCCTGGCACCGCGCTCCGTCGATCTCGAACAGCCCCGACGAACGGCAGCACAATTGACCCTCCTGCCGGTACAAGACCACCTCCTGGGGCCAGTCCGGACACACCACGTGGCTGTGCGGCCTGGGGCCCAGCACGCACGAATCGGCCATCAGCAGGATCGCGTCGACCGAGGGCTGCGTGTGGTGGCGACTGGCGAAGTCGAGCCGGGCCGTGGCACTCAAGGCGTGCGGACGGCGGAAGATCAGCTTCACCGAAGACCCCAACTGGATCTTGCTCCCATCGCCCAACAGCGCCAGGTGATCCACCCGGCGGCCGTCCAGCCACACGTCGCGGAAGGCCTCCAGGAGGTAGCCTTCCCCGTCGCGGCGGATTCGGGCGTGGCGAAAGGACAGATCGCCGAGGATGGGGACGTCGATCGCCCCCGACGCGCTCGGCTGCCCCAGAATGACGCCCTCGCCCAGGCAGACCAGGTACCCTCCCACGGCGTCGATCCACAGCAAGAGCCTTTCCGATGGTTGTCCCGGAGTTCGGTCCATATGCTTCTGCTTCCGGTAGTCGGAGGTCTGCCAGATCATTGTGACACACCGCGTATGCACGAGCCAGAATGCAAATCCGCTCCAACCATCCGTGGCCCGACCGTGCCCACCGGCGGGACCTTTCGCCGCGGGTGCCCGATCACTTGCCGCGGTGCGCCAGGCTGGCCGTCTTGGGCGCATCCTTCGCCTTCTCCCCCGATCCGTCGGCCTGCACGACCGCCTCCGGCTGCTTGGCGAAGTACTCGCCGATCTGCTCGACGATGTTCGCCGGCGTCGACTCGTTGACCGGGATCTCCTCGCTGCTGTAGACCTCGCTGTTGGCCAGGCGCTCGGCCACCTGGAGGCGCGTCTGGAGATCGCTCACCAGCTCCTTGACCCGGCCCAACCGGCTGTCGTCCACGTTGTAGCTCTTGGTGGCCTGGGCCGCGGCCACCATCTGCGACCGCGCCTCCAGGTTCTCCACCTCGACCTTGAACTGCCGCCGCGCGGCCAGCATGCCGTTGAGCTTGTCGCGGGCCGCCTCCAGGCACGCCTCCCGCGCCGCAAGGATCTTCTTCTGCGCGGAGAGCGTCTCCTGGCCCGTGCGCAGCCGGCCGAATCGCCGCGCCATGTCGTTTTTGACCTGCTCCAGACTGTAGTTCCGGCCCCCGTACTCGTACGTCTTCTTGCCGCCCTGGGCGTCGTTATGGAGCTTCTTCAGCTCCGCCTCTTCCCGCGCCAGGCGGGCCTCCAGGTCCGTGATCTGACCCTGGAGCTTCTCCAGGTCCACTTCCTGCTTCGTGATCACGTGCACCGCGTTCTGGACCTCCGGGTCCATGTCCTTGATCATCCGCCGCAGACGCCCGATCTCGAAATCCACCGGCACGCTCGCCTTGACCGAGTCCCTCACGTGGCCGACCGACGTCCGAACGTAGCTCAGGGCGTCGCGACCAAGGAAGAACAGGCCCAGCAAAAAGGCCACTACCACTCCAAAAATCACTTTCTTGATCATGGTCCACTCTCCTCTCACACTCGTCAGATGGTTGGGGGTTGACTCGCACCACGGCCGGCGGCTCACGGGCCGCCTCTTGGCTCCTGGGGTTCTATTCGCAACCTCTTGGCCGATCTTGAGAAAACGCCTGGAATTCCCCCCGCCGCACCACGTCAGCCAGACCCTAGACCCCTCACAGTGGCTGCCCCGGCGATCCAGAAAACGTCCCGCCTCCCCCATCTCCCCCATAGAGACGGGCATAAGGTGACTCTGTAGGACGGGTTGGTAACCCGTCCGGTACGCAGGGTGTCTCGGTAGGACGGATTGACAATCCGTCCTACGGTGGCGAGAAATGCCGGTGGTATCCTGGGTGGGGCTCCAACCAACAGACTTTGCCGGTGTCCGTTTCGATCGAACAACTCGTCAGCCGGATTCACGCGGCCCAGACGCGCCTGGTGCTGGCGGTTTCGGGCGGGGGAAGCCGGGCGATCGCCGACCTGTTGGAAGTGCCCGGGGCCTCACGCTCCGTGCTCGAAGCGGTCGTGCCGTATTGCCCCCAGGCCATGATCGACTGGCTCGGCGGCCCGCCCGACCAGTTCTGCTCCGAGCCCACCGCCCGGGCCATGGCCATGGCCGCCTTTCGCCGTGCGTGCCGCCTGGTGCCTCCGGCTGCTGGTCAGCCCGTGGACCGGGTGGCACTGGCTGCTGGTCAGCCAGTGGCCGGGGTGGCCTGCACGGCCAGCCTGGCGAGCGATCGGCCGAAGCGCGGGCCGCATCGGGCCCACGTGGCCATCCAGACCGCCGCCGTCACGGTGAGCCGAAGCATCGAGCTCCAGAAAGGCCGCCGCACCCGCGCCGGGGAAGAGCAGCTCGTCAGCGCCCTGGTCCTCGACGCGGTGGCCGGGGCGTGCGGCCTGTCGGACTGGGTCGCGTTGGACCTGCTGCCCGAAGAGCGGGTCGACGAGGCCCGCCATGAGGCCCCCGAGCCGTGGCAGAAGCTCCTTGCCGGGAGCCTGGGCGCCGTGCGCGAGGGGGCTTCGCCGGGGAGCGCCGATCGCGTGCCGCGAGCGGTCTTCCCCGGGTCTTTCCACCCGTTGCACGACGGGCATCGGCGCATGGCCCGTGTTGCCCGGGAGCGGCTCGGCGTGCCGATCGAGTTCGAGATCTCGATCGAGAACGTGGACAAGCCGCCGCTGGACTACCTGGAGATCGCCCGGCGCCTGGCGCAATTCGACCCGGCGGAGGCGATCTGGCTGACCCGGGCCCCCACGTTCGAGGCGAAATCGGCCCAGTTCCCCGGCACCACGTTCGTGGTCGGCGCCGACACGCTCCGGCGCATCGCCGATGGCCGCTACTACGCCGGCGGGGCACCCGCCTGCGGGTCGGCGTTTGCGCAAATCGCCGGGCGCGGCTGCCGTTTCCTCGTCTTCGGCCGCCGCGACGCCGGCCGCTTCCTCGGGCTGGCCGATCTGGAGCTGCCCCCGGTGCTCCGGGCGATCTGCGACGAAGTGCCGGAGTCCGAGTTCTGCGAGGACGTCTCCTCGACCGAGCTGCGCCGCTCCGGCCAGGCTCGGGAATGACCGTTCTATGGAAGGTTGCGCGACAGTGGAACACTTTCAAAGCCCGGGGGTTGCAACCCCCGGGCTTGGAGACGCACGACTGTTCCCTAATCGACACAGAGGATCGTCTATTGGCCCGGGCACCAACCCCGCACGTCGGCCGCCAGGGCCCCGAACCCGCCCGGGAAAAGCTGCTCCAGCAGCGGAAGCTTCCCGTCGCGGACGATCCGCTCTGCCTCTTCCCGGGCCCGCCGGGTTTCCAGGTCCAGCGAAGGCCGATCCGTGCCGTAGACTTTCGTCTTCAGCGACTTGGAGTCGTAGGGGAGCGTCCCGGAGAGAAGCCCGCTGAGCCAGGCCGCTTCCGAGACGTGCGGGTCCTGCCCGGTCAGGTACCACGCTTCGACTTGTGGGACCGCCAGGCCCAGGGCGATCTTGAGCGGCTGCCTGCCCTCGACCGGTCTCAAAAAGCCTCGAATTCGCGCCACCTCGCTTTTCAACTCGCACAACCGGCAATCAGGTTCCGCCGCATCCGGGGCGTCGTGGGCCGCCTGGTGCACCACGGAACGATCGGAATCGAGCACGGCAACCAGGGCGTCGGCGTCCGTGTTGTAGTAAAGATGTCTCAGGACCGTGGGAATCGTCCTGAGCACCCCGGTCCAGCCGCCGGGGCGCCTTCGCAGGGTGGGCGACGAGAACACTTCGATCGGCTGTTGAAGGAGCCCCACGAGGAGAATCAGGACAGCCGCCTCGTCCGCGGGGGACTCGCTGACGATGGCGACCTTCATGGCTCGCTGGGGACTCCGCCAAGGATGCCGCTGTACCAGATTTCTCCGAGTGGGGCCCCGGAGAGGATCTCCTCAATGTTCGGATGGTCGGAGAGCCGCACGAATTTCGCCTCCATCCCGACACGATTGGCAATGACGACCTCCTCGGGACGATCCTTGAAGAGGTCGAGGAAGTACGGCGAGTGCGTGGTCACGATGACCTGCACCGGCTCTCGCTTCTCCCCGCAGCTCTCGGGATAGCACAGCCGGTAGATCGCGTCCTGCACGAGGCGCAGCAGCCTCGGATGAACCCCCCGGTCCGGCTCTTCGATGCCGATTAGCGCCGGCGGCTTCGGCAGATACGCAAGGGTAAGCATTGCCAGGGCAATCAAAGTGCCTTGGGAAAGATCATTGTCGGGCACACTCACGCCTTCTTTCCGCGTCTGGAGCATGAGAGACTTGCTACCCTGCTCCGGTTTGGCAAAGAGGATGCTCTTGAACTCGGGCAGCCATTGGCCTAAGGCACAGTTGATCGCGGTGAATCGTTCGGCATCGGTGTCTCGTATATCGTCCAGTACGGCCGCCAGATTGGCCCCGTTTTCTCCAAGCTCGATGTTCGCTGCAACCGCGGCCGGTCTGGCAATGGCGCGCCCCTCGAAGGCAAAGACGCGGTTGCGTCGGACTCCCCTTTGGAGGGCCGGACCTTCAGGGCATTCCTCCACCCCGCGCGAGAACCTCAGACCGAGCTGCGTACCCTTGGCGCGATACCATTCAGCGACGAAATGAACGCCGAGATGCGGTGGCCCGAAGTTCACGCATACCTCGACCTCTTCGCCGAGCGGAAGATAGCTCCGAACAGCCGCGAAGGGATATCTGGCCGGCTCGCGCACGGCCTGGAGGGCCTGCAGCACGGTGGTCTTGCCAGTGCCATTGGGCCCGATCAGGACCGTGCACCGCGAGAGTGGCAGCTTCGCGTCACGGAGAACCTTGAAGTTCTTGAACTCGATCGACTCGATCATGGGGAAATCCTCCACACTTCAAGGCTAGCAGAGCACCCACGAAAAATCCAGCCGCATTGCCCCTCGGAAGAAGGGGATTGGGCGAGTGGCGGACGGGGCTGGCACAGGCAGCTTGTCCGTGCTTCCGCATCGGCACTGGCGAGACGCCAGTCCCACCCGCCACCCGCCAGGCCCGGGGGTTGCAACCCCCGGGCTTTGAAGGCGTTGCACTTCCAGCGCAACCTTCAATGCGTGTGTTGGAGTACTTCAGGCTATCGCTGGAAAACCCTGCCGGTTGCATAGACCCTGCCGGTCGGGCCAACGTTCGCTGTGGCGGCGGGCGTGCCGGGTCGGCCGATGGTAGGCGATCGGCAAGCGGTATCAGGCCCGGGCAGAGGTCTTACCCCGAAGGCCCCCGCCGGCCGAATTGGGTTCCAGGGGCAATAACGTAGGACGTTTCGGCAAACGTCGCACGGCGGCGAGAAGGAGCCGTGGTGAAGATTCATCCGGGGACGGGCAGTGCGGCGAAGGTTCGGGCAACGCTGTACGTGCCGGCGGACCTGCTGGAAGAGGCCCGCAACGCGGTCGTCTTCCTGGCCGGCTACCCCGCCCGGCTGACCCTCACCCGGCTGGTCGAAGCAGCCCTTCGCGCCGAGCTCCGCCGGCTGAAGCAGACGTACCACAACGGACAGGATTTCCCTCCACGGACTGAGGACCTCAAGGGCGGCCGACCGATCGCCGCATGATGGCCATGTCGATGACGTCGATGGAACCGATCAAGACACCGTCGTTGCAGGCCGCCGAGCTGGAGCGCCTGCGCCGCGAGCTTCTGCGGAAGATCGTCGAGAGCGAAGCCCGGCGGCGCGCTGCCCTTGCCGCGGCGCAGAAGGTGAGGTCCGACGCGGCGTGAGAGCCATTTCCCCCCTGGCCATCGTGCTCGCCGTGACGGCCGCCGCCAGCGCGCAGTTGCCGTCACCCGGCTCGCAGAACCCCTGGATCGGAAGCGACCCGTCCTGGGCCGGGTCGGCGGCTTCCCAGCCGCATCCGGCGGTGGTTCGGATCATCGTGCCCAACCGGGACGGGACGTCGCTGGGCTCCGGGGTCCTGGTGGCGGTCAGCCAGCAGCACGGGCTGGTGGTGACCAACTGGCACGTCGTGCGCGAGGCCTCCGGTCCGATCGTCGTCGCCTTTCCCGACGGGTTTCGCTCCGGCGCCGCGGTGCTGAAGACCGACGCGACCTGGGACCTGGCCGCCTTGGCGATCTGGCGTCCCAACGCGGTGCCGATCCCGCTGGCCGCCCAGGCGCCCCGGCCGGGCGAGCCGTTGACCATCGCCGGATACGGGGGCAACGGCACGTACCGCGCCGCCACCGGCCGGTGCACCGGGTATCTTGCGCCGGGGAGCAATCAGCCGCAGGAGATGGTGGAACTGGCAGCCCCGGCCCGCAACGGCGATTCCGGCGGCCCGATCCTCAATGCTCGCGGCGAGCTGGCCGGGGTGCTCTTCGGAACCGCGGCCGGCCGGACGCCGGGGAGCTACTCCGGCCGGGTCCGCTGGTTCCTCGACGGCGTGTCCGGCGATTTCCAGCGGTTGCCGGCCAGTGCCCAGGCCGTGGCCCAGCACGCCCCGCCTGGCGCCGCAGCCGGGGCGGCCCCCGTCACGCCGACGCAGAAGCCGGGGGCCGCGATCGCCGCGTCCCGGCCGGGCGAGAATCGGCCAGCCGTGGCCTCGGGCCCGCCGCCGGTCGCTCCGGTTCCTGCTGCCGGCGCCGCGCCAACCGGCGCGAATCCCGTGGCGTCGATCCCAGCCCCGGCCGGCAGCAGCCCCGCGGTGTCGGTGGTTGCCCCTTCGCATGGCGGGGGTGCCAGCCCCGGAGAAGAGAGCCTGTGGGACCTGGCCCGAAACGTCCTGGCTGCGATCGGCGGGGTGGCTATCCTGTTCCACACCGTGCGTCTGCTGACGTTCGAGCGCCCAGCCGAGGCCCCGGTTGGGAAAAAGTGACCGCTGGGTGGCACTGGCGTCTCGCCAGTGCCGTGCTCGGAACACGGGCAAGATGCCCGTGCCACCCCGCCCGGAATCGACTCTCCAGGCCGAACCGGCAACCCGTGTGGCTTCTCCTTGCTCCAGCCGAGATAACCAGGACGCCCCTTGCGGGAGCCTAGGGCGGGGGGTAGGATGTTCCTTTCCTGTACGTTGCGGAGCCCTTCATGCGCCATGTCCTTTCGGCCTTAGTGCAGAACGTGCCGGGGGTGTTGTCGCACATCTCCGGGATGCTGGCCTCGCGGGGCTACAACATCGACAGCCTCGCGGTGGGGGAGACGGAGGACCCCCATTTGTCGCGGATGACCTTTGTCGTGGTGGGCGATTCCAGCGTCCTGGAGCAGGTCCGCAAGCAGTTGGAGAAGATCGTCACCGTGGTCCGGGTGGACGACATGAGCGGGCAGGACTACGTGGAGCGCGACCTGATGCTCATCAAGGTCTCCGCCCCGAAGGGGAAGCTGAGCGAGATCCGCGAGCTGACGGAGATCTTTCGCGGCCGGATCGTCGACGTGGCCCCCGAGATGGTGACGATCGAGATCGCCGGAAAAGAGCAGAAGATTGAGGCGTTTATCGAGCGGATGCGGCCGTTCGGCATCGTCGAGCTGGTCCGCAGCGGGCGGATTGCCATGTTGCGGGGGAGCCATCAGGGGCAGTCCGCCGGTCCGTCCTGATCGCCACAGGTGGTGAGTTTTTTTTCGCTCGCAGGCCCCGAGGAGAGCCCGTTCATGCCCGCTACGATCTACTACGACAAGGACGCCGACCTCTCGCTGTTGAAGCACAAGACGATTTCCATCCTGGGGTACGGCTCGCAGGGGCACGCCCACGCGCAGAACCTCCGCGACAGCGGGCTGAGCGTCCTGGTGGCCGAGCTGCCGGGTACGCCGAACCACGATCTGGCCGTCAAGGACGGGTTCAAGCCGCTCTCGGCCGAGGAGGCGACCGAGAAGGGGGACCTGGTGACGATCCTCCTGCCCGACGAGCTCCAGGCCGACGTGTTCCGCAGCCAGGTCCGCGACCGGTTGAAGCCGGGGAACTGCCTGTTTTGCTCGCACGGGTTCAACGTCCACTTCGGCCAGTTCCAGGTGCCGCCGGGGGTGTCGACGATCCTGGTGGCGCCGAAGGGGCCGGGTCACCTCGTGCGGTCGGAATTCGTCCGCGGCGGCGGGGTGCCCTGCCTGATCGCGCTGGGCGAGGGGGCCGCCCCGGACGCCCTGGCCATCGGGCTGGCGTACGCCAAGGGAATCGGCGGCACCCGGGCCGGCGTCATCGAGACCACCTTCGCCGAGGAGACCGAAACCGACCTGTTCGGCGAGCAGGCCATCCTGTGCGGCGGCTTGAGCGCCCTGATCAAGGCCGCCTTCGAGACCCTGGTCGAGGCCGGCTACCAGCCCGAAATGGCCTACTTCGAGTGCGTCCACGAGCTGAAGCTCATTATCGACCTGATCTACCAGGGCGGGCTGAACTACATGCGGTACAGCGTGTCGAACACCGCGGAGTACGGCGACTACACGCGGGGGCCGCGGATCATCACCGACGAGACCAAGGCCGAGATGAAGCGGATGCTCGAGGAGGTCCGCAACGGCCAGTTCGCCCGCGAGTGGATCCTCGAAAACAAGGCCAATGCCCCGTCGTTCAAGGCGCTTCGGCGCCGCGAGCGGGCACACCAGGTCGAGGAGGTGGGCCGCAAGCTCCGCCGGCTGATGCCCTGGATCGACGCCAAGGAGGTCTAAGCGACATGCCCGCAACGAAGCCGCAGCCCTCGGTGCCGTTCGAGTCGCTCAAGCCGGGCGACGGCGTCGAGGTCGAGCACCTCGTCACGGTGGGCACCAGGAGCTGGACCACGCGGACCGCCGGGACCGTGGTCCGCACGGAGCGCCGCCGGCAGGGCCTGCACTTCCGCCGCAACGTCGACGACAAGGTCTTCAGCGACCTGATCGTCCTGAAGCTGCCCGGCGGCGAGCTGACCACCCTGACCATGGACGAATTCACGGTGGTGCGGCCGGGCCGGGCAGGTGCCGATGAGCCAGCCCAATCCACCTGACGACCCAAGCGGCGGGCGGCGGGCGCCCAAACGCGGCCGCGGGTGGCTGGCGGCAAAGCGCAGCGAAGCCCCAGACCCTAGCCGCAGCCTAATCGGCTCCCACCCGCGCACGTTCGGCGAGAATCGCTACGTCTACCCCGTGCTCAGCCGGCGGGCCGGCGGGATCTCGATCGGGGTGAACCTCAACCTCGACAGGGCCTGCAATTCCGACTGCATCTACTGCCAGGTCGACCGGTCGCAGCCCGGACCCAAGCCAAGCGCCGCCGTGGACCTCGACCGCCTGGAGGCCGAGCTCGACGCCATGGTCGGGTTCGTCGTCTCGGGTCGGATCTTCGAGGACGCCGTGTTTCGGGCCACGCCCCCCGCACTGCGCAGGCTCAACGACGTCGCCCTGAGCGGCGACGCCGAGCCGACCACCTGCCCCAACTTCGTCGAAGCGGCCGCCGTGTGCGCGGAGGTGCGCCGGCGCCACGGGCTGGACGAGGTCAAGCTGGTGCTGATCACCAACGCGAGCCTGTTTCACCGGGCGCGGGTCCGCCGGGGGCTGGAGATTCTCGACGCCGCCAACGGGGAGATCTGGGCGAAGCTCGACGCCGGCACGGAGGCGTACTACCGGGAGGTGGCCCGTTCTAAGGTCCCCTTCCGGCGGATCCTGGACAATCTGCTTTGGGCCGCCCGGGTGCGCCCGATCGTCATCCAGACGCTGCTGCTTCGGATCCGTGGGGAGCCGCCTTCGGCAGCGGAGCTGGCCGCGTACTGCGACCGGCTTGGTGCGATCGTGTCGGGCGGGGGCCGGATCAAGCTGGTGCAGCTCTACACGATCGCCCGGCCTGCCGCGGAAAGCTGGGCCACTCTCCTGACCGACGCTGAAGTCGACGCGCTGGCCGCGCTGGTCCGCCAGCGGACCGGCCTTCCGGTGGCGACGTACTAGCCCGCATGGCTCACATGCCGGGGCCGCCCAGGGCGCGCGGGTGCATGCCATCGGACCGGCTGATGAGCCGCCAGTACGCCCGTCCCGTGGCGGGCACCCGGACGCGATCCATGCTCAGGCCGATGAAGAACGTCGTCGGCTCGCCGCCGAGCTGGCAGGTTACCGCGTAGACCTGGTGCACCGAGTCGCGGCCGTCCAGGGCCTCCTGCGACTGGGTGTCGTAGTAGCGGACGATCGCCCTGTCGCCGAGGGCCAAAAGCGTGCGAATGCCTTTCTCGCGCACGAATCCTTCAAGCTGCCCGCGCGATTCGGAATGCTGTGGGTAGAACTTCCACAGGGCGTCGTCCAGCGGCTGGCGCGACGTGGGATGCTCCCTCAATTGCAGGGCCTTGTGGGGCTCGTTGTTCCGGAGGAAGTCGAACCAGAGTGCGCCGAACTGCCGCCCTTCCTTCTCAACCTGCCAGCGGTAGAGGAACCAGGCCGTCGGGGCGGCCACGAGGAAGACGGTGGACAAGGCCAGCCCGGCCAACGCCGCCTTGCGCCCCAGCAGCACCGGGGCGTAGCGCTTCACGCGGCGCAGCGCGGCAATGCTTAGGGCGATGCCTCCCAGCGGGAGGATCCAGCCCGGGGGCGCGGTCGACATGGCGATCGACGAGCCGAGGCCCGCCAAGAGCGCCACCACGGCCAGCCCGCTGATCGCCCGGTAATCGAGCACGTCGGGTTCGTCGGGGGCATGAAAATGGGGGCGATCGCTCAACATGTCGGGCATGGGCTTCTCCGCTATCGCTTGGGCGCCGCGGTCGTCCGGAAGGAGCCGCTATCCGCCATCCCTTGGACAGCCTTGCGCCGAGACGCGTACGTGGGCATAAAAGTCGACGGGGGGGGATCGAAAACGGCCAGCGGCTCCGCTGCGCTTGCACGGTACCGGGCAAATTCCTCCTCGGCCAGGCCCCGCGAGAACGAGCCCCTGGAAAGGTGGGTGAAGAAACCCAGCCACTGGCGGTCGGGTCCTACCAGGAGCATCGTGGTGTTGTAGTCGAAGGCACCGCCCCAGAACTTCTCGGCCAGCGGGGCGGTGTGCAGGGTCGTCATGGTGAAGCCGAGCATGACCCAGCCCATCAGCACCGCAAGCACCACGCTGCCAATCCGGTCGACGATGGTCATGAACCGCACCTTCACCCGCGACATGGTGTCGGTCAGCACGCGGAAGATCACGATGAACAGCGCGAACAGCCCCCAGAGCGCAATGAAATCCCAGAAGTAGGTGTAGGAGTCGCCGACGCTCTCGTCGAGGAGCTTGGCGACCGGCTCGAAGAAGCTCATCGCCAGGATCGCCGCCGTGACCACGTTGATCAGGCGCACGGCGTTGCTCCACAGCCCTTCGGCGAAGGTGAATCCCACGCAGGCGGCAAAGATCAACAACATCACGATCGAGAAGGTGAAAGCCATGGGGGCGGTGAGGGGTTAGTGGATAGTGGATAGTGGATAGTGGATAGTGGTTAGTGGTTAGTAGTTAGTGGTTAGCGTCCAGAAGGCGGCTTGGGTTCCTCTGCCATTCACTATCCACTATCCACCATCCACTATCCGCTCTCTTATCTCCTGCCTATTGTTTCAACACCCTAATCAGCTCGGGCAAGGACGTCACCCCCTTGGCGACCAACACGACGCCTTCCTCCTGAAAGGTGCGCGAGCCGGCCTTTCGGGCGGCCTCGCGCAGCGCGTCGGGGTTGGCCTGGGCGGCCAGCAGCTTGCGGAACTCGTCGTCGACCAGCAAGAGCTCGATGACCGCCGTGCGCCCCCGGTAGCCGACGCCGCTGCACTCCGGGCAGACCTCTTCCCGCTGCGTGGGCGGGCGGTAGAATGCCTGGACGCGCCCCGGCGGCAGCCCCAACTGCGCGAAAACCTGCGCCGGAGGCGCGTAGGCCTCTTTGCAGGTGTCGCACAGCTTGCGGAGCAGCCGCTGGTTGAACACCGCGCGGAGCGGCTTGGCCAGGTCCGCGGCGGCAACGCCCGTTGCCAGGACGCGGAACACCGCCTCCACGCTGTCCTTCGCCCGGGCGGTGGTGATGCACAGGCGGTTCTCCTCGGCCTGCTGGAGCACCATCTTCCCCGACTCCGCATTGACAAGATCGCGGATGACGAAGACTTGCGGCTCCCGGTGGAACACGGCCGCCAGGACGTTGGCGGGCGACTGGCCGCTGGCCGCGCTGTACGTAGTCACCGGGACGTTCTCCACCGCCTCGAAGCGGTTGTTCTCCTCCTCGACGGCGGCGAACTCGCGCATGAAGCGGTCGCCGGCCCGCAGGACGACGTTCATCGTGGTTCGCAGCCCGGCTCCCTGCGGGGCGGAGAACACAATCAGGCCGGTCTGCTCGCGCAGCAGCTCCTTGAGCTGTTCCTGCATCTTGGGCCGCATGCCGATCTCGTCGAGGGTGACGAAGCGGGTCTTCTGGACCTCCAGTTGGATGATGACCCGCTCGCCCGTGGCCGTGCCCTGGGAGGCCAAGGGGCAGACGCACCGCATCGGGTCGAGGCAGTTCTCGGGATTGACCCGCTCCGTGTTGCGCAGCCTCCCCAGATCGGTCTTCTCGACGGGAGTCCAGGTGCCGATGGGCGAGGCGAACCGCTCGCGCACCTTCTCCTCCGCCATGAGCTTGGCCCGCTGCTCGATCTCCGCCGGATTGACTTCCGACCCGGCGAGCTCGCGAACCAGCTCCAGGGTGACCTTCTTGCGGTACTCCTCCTTGCCGCGCTCGACGTGGGCGAAGACGATGGGCTTGAACACGTGATAGTCGACGGCGAACTTGCCCTCCTGCCGGGCCTGCCGGTCCTGGGGATTCAGGCCCGCAATCAGCTTCAGCGCCTCGAGGAGGAAGTCGCCGGTTTCGCGCTCCATGGGCTCGCCGTTCTGCCACACCCCGTCGATGAGGTAGCGCAAGCCGACGGCCTGCTGCGTGTAGTCGAGCATCACGGCGTCGGCGCGGCGGAACAGCGCGTCGGCCAGCAGCCTGCGCGCGGGAAGCGTGCCCTGGGACTGGCGGGAGGCCACCACGCGGGCGGACATGTCCCGCTCCGTGCCCCCCTCCGCGGCGAGCACCACGGGGGCGCCGACCTGGTGCGGGTCGCGGGCCTCGGACTCCATCTTCACGCCCACCCGGGAGAACCGCTCGGCCAGCCAATACCGGATGTGCGCCGGGGTGAGCACGCGCTGGTGCTCCTGCACCCGGCCGTTGCGGTGCACCACGTACGCCACCAACGGCACGATGTAGGCAAGCACCACCAGGGGAAGCCCCACCCAGAAGATCGGCACCAGCCAGAGGGCGACGAACGCCGCCAGGAACGTGCCCACGACCACCGGGTTCCACCGCATGTAGTCGAGCTTCAGCTCGACCGCGTCGCGGCTGATCCAGTCCGCCGAGCCGACCCAGCACAGGAAGATCAGCCAGGTTCCGAGGACCTTCATCCAGTTGACGTAGAAGCCGGGTCCGGCCCAGCCGCCGGGCCCTTGGGCGCACAGCTCCGCCGCGCCACCCGCCCAGAACCCCAATGCCACGACCAGGATAACCAGCACTCGGCGGATCATAGTATCGCAGATTCCTTGACGGTGATGCCTTTGAGGGCCATTTTCAGGGCGTCGGGATTGGGGGCCACCTCGAAGGCCGTTGCCCGATCGATCAACCTCGTCTCCACCAGTTGCTTCAGACTCATCGTGAAGTCCTGCATCCCCTCGGCGGCCATGATGCGGATCGCGTCCGGGAGCTTCTCGTCCTTCCCCTCCTGGACCAGCTTGCGGATGGTGGGGTTGAAGATCATGATCTCCACCGTGGGGACCCGCGGCACCCCCGGCTTGATCGACGGCAGCAGCTTCTGCGCGAGGATCGCCCTCATGTTGAACACCATCGCGCTGCGAATCTCCGGGTGCCGCTCCGCGGGGAAGAGGTTGAGAATACGGCCGATGGTGCTCGGGGCCGTGGAGGCGTGGATCGTGCCGAACACCAGGTGACCCGTCTCCGCCGCCTGGATCGCCGTGTCGAACGTCACCGGGTCGCGCATCTCGCCGACGAGGATGATGTCCGGGTCTTCACGGACCGCGTGCTTCATGCCGGTCATGAAGTCCCGCACGTCCTGGCCGATCTCCCGCTGGTTGATCAGGCTCTTGTCGTCGGTGAAGGCGTACTCGATGGGGTCTTCCAGCGTGAGGATGTGGCACCGCTGGTTGTGGTTGATCCAGTCGAGCATCGAGGCGATGGTCGTGGTCTTGCCCGACCCGGTCACTCCCGCCAGCAGGATCATCCCCTGGTCGAACTTGCACAGCTCCTCCAGGACCGGCGGCAGGTGCAGGGCCTCGAAGTTGGGGATCTTGTTGTTCACGCGCCGGGCGACCAGCCCCATCACCCCCATCTGCTGGAGCACGTTCACGCGGAACCGCCAGATCTTGCCCTCCAGCTCGATCAGGTGCGCGAAGTCGATCCCACCGTCCTCCTCGAAGATCTTCCGCCGCCGCTCCTTCAAGCGCGGATCGCTGTCCATCAGCTCGAACAGAATGCGCATCATCTGCTCTTGGTCGATGGCCGGGTGGCTCAGCGGGCGCAGGGTGCCCGCCACCCGCACGTGCGGCGGCATCCCGGCCTTCAAGTGCAGATCGCTCCCCTCCAGCTTCACCAGGGCCCGAAACAGCTTGTTGATCTCGAGATCTTCGTTCCGGCCCATACGCAGGCCGTTTTCCGTGTCCAAGGTCGTTGCCATGATCGGTCCTTCCTTCCCCGGCCGGTGAGAAATGCCGGCTAGAGCCTCACGGGGATCCCCCGGTCGCGCATCACTTGCTTCGTCTGGTGGATTGTATACTCGCCGTAGTGAAAAATGCTTGCCGCCAGGGCGGCGTCGGCCCCGCCCAGCAGGATCGCATCCGCCAGGTGCTCGGGCCTCCCCGCGCCCCCGCTGGCCACCACGGGGATCGACACCGCTTCGGTGACCGCGCGGGTGATCTCCAAATCATACCCGTCTTTCGTGCCGTCGGCGTCCATCGAGGTCAGCACGATCTCGCCCGCCCCAAGCTCCTCAACCTGCCGGGCCCAGGCAACCGCCTCCAGGCCCGTCCCAATCCTACCCCCATGAATATGTACCTCCCAAACCTCCCGCCCATCGCGGAAAACCCGTCTGGGGTCGATGTTCACCACAATGCACTGACTCCCGAACCGCCGTGCTGCCTGGCGCACGAACTCCGGGTTCCGGCACGCCGCGGAGTTGATCGAGACCTTGTCGCTGCCAGCGCGGAGGAGCGCATGGATATCCTCAATAGAACGTATTCCGCCACCCGTCGTCAGTGGCATAAATACGACTTCCGATGTATTCGTTACCACCTCAAGGAGGATGTCGCGCCCCTCATGGCTTGCCGTGATGTCCAGAAACACCAGCTCGTCGGCCCCTTCCTGCTCGTAACGGGCGGCAACCTCGACCGGATCTCCTGCATCGCGGAGGTTGACAAATCGGGTCCCTTTAACCACCCGGCCTCGATCCACGTCGAGGCAGGGAATGACGCGTTTGGCGAGCATGGAAGTCCGCCGGACAAGCAAGCCTTGCCAAGCCCAACAAGGCAACAAGCCTTCGTGGCTTACCAGACTTCTACTCTAGGCACTATCCGCCTGCTGGTCAACCGCTGCGAAGTGCCCGGCGTGTGGGCAACGCCGTGGCAGCGCGGCAGGACGGTCGGGTGGCATCGAATACCCCCCGTGTGGTGTAACAAGACCGGCCGGGGCTGTGGGCCACATGATGTTATGGTAGGACGGGTTGGTAACCCGTCCCGCATAAGGATTGGCAATCCGTCCTACGGCAGCGAGAGATGCGGGCTAGAGTTGAGCGAGCCGTCCGTTCGGCCTCCGTGTCGAGGCGGACCTCACGCCAACTCGTCGCACCCGATCCAAGCGAAGGTTTCCCCATGGCCATGGCCCAGAAGGTTGCCGTCGTCCTGGCCGCCGGCAAGGGGACCCGGATGAAATCCGATCTCCCCAAGGTGCTCGTGCCGGTCCGGGGCCGCCCGATGATCCAGTACGTGCTCGACGCCCTGCGCGACGGCGGGATCGGGCAAATCGCGGTCGTCGTCGGCTATCGCGCCGACGACGTCCGGCAAACGCTCAACGGCCGGGACCGCCTCTACTTCGTCACCCAGGCCGAACAGCTCGGCACGGGCCACGCCGTGACGTGTGCCCGGGAGTTCCTGGCCGGTCACCGCGGGCCGGTCGTGGTCGTGGCCGGCGACTCGCCGATGATGCAGGGCCGGTCGATCGCCCGGCTGCTGGCCGAATTCGACCGCCGGCCCGCGGCCTGCCTGCTCGGCACGGCGCACAAGGAGAACCCAGCCGGCCTGGGCCGCATCCTCCGCGACGGGCACGGGGCGTTTCGCGGCATCGTCGAGGAGAAGGACGCCACGCCTCAAGAGCGCCGCATCACGGAAGTCAACATGAGCTACTACGTCTTCAACGCCCTTGATCTCGTGGAGTCGCTCGATCACCTCCGCGCCGACAACGCGCAGGGGGAATACTACCTGACCGACTGCCCGGGCGTGCTCCTGGCGGCCGGCAAGGAAGTGCGGGCCCTCGACGTGCTCGACCCGGTGGAATCGCTGAGCATCAACACGCCCGAAGAGTTGGCCGCGGTCGAGCGGGCGATGGACACGGGCCTCCAAGCTTCGCGTCTGGGTGGCACTGGCGTATCGCCAGTGCTGCGCGAAGCACGGGCAAGATGCCCGTGCCACCCGTCCGAGCCCGGCCTGGCCGCAGAGCAGATGCTCCGGCCGATCGAGTGAGGCCGGCTACTTGCGGCGGGCCAGCTCGATCTGGCGCCGGGCGGCGGCATCGTCGGGATTGAGCCGGAGCGCCTGCTCGAAGTCGGCCACCGCCGCGTCCCGCTCGCCGCGATGGAGGCGCACCAGCCCCCGGTTGAAGTAGGCCGCGGCGTGCTTCGGGGCCAGGGCAATCGCCTCGTTGAAGTCCACGAGCGCCGGGTCCTCGGGCGGGACCTGCGCCGCGCCGCGATAGCCGGACACGTGAGGCTTTTCCTTCAATCCCCGAGCGTGCCGGGCCACCCCGCGGTTGTACCGGGCCACGGCGTCGGCCGGGTCCAGCTCGATGGCCTTCGTGTAGTCGGCGATGGCCGCGTCGAGGTCTCCTTTGCGGTGGAAGGCAACCCCGCGGTCGACCAGGATCCGCCCGTTGCGCGGGTCGCGGCGGATGGCCTCTGCGAAATCGGCCAGGGCGAGGTCGAGATCCCCCTTCCCCATCGCGGCGACGGCCCGGGCGTGGTAGCCGGCGCTTGCCGCGGGGTCCAGGCCCACGGCCCGATCCGCGTCGGTCGCCGCCTTGTAGAAATCGCCCGCGGCCGAGTACGTGCGCGACCGCGCCACGTAGGCCGCGGCGGGCTTCGGGTCCAGGCGGATCGCCTCGGCGAAGTCGGCCAGCGCCCGGTCCGGCTCGCCCAGGTCGCGGTAGGCCAAGCCGCGGTCGTAATGGGCCTCGGCGCAGGAGGGCTCCAGGCGGATCGCCTGGGTGTCGTCGTCGACGGCGGCGCGGGGCGCCCCGGTGTGACGCCGGGCCGCCGCCCGGCGCACGTAGGCCGGCACGTACTGCGGATCGAGCCGGATCGCTTTTTCCAGGTCGGCCAGCGTCCTGGCCCAGTCGCTCTCCCAGATCACGCCGGCCCGATGCGTGTAGGCCGCGGCCGACTTCGGATCGAGGCGGACGGCCTCGTCGAGATCGGCCAGGGCCTGCTGGCGGCGGCCGAGCCGCTGGCAGGCCAGCCCGCGCTCCACGTACGCCGTGGCACTGGCCGGCTGAAGCTGGACAAGCCGGGTGCAGTCGGCCAGGGCCAGGTCCAGGTCGCCCGCCTGGGTCGCCGCAGCGGCTCGGAGCCGGTAGGCGCCGGGCTCCTGCGGTTGCAGCCGGATCGCCTCCGCGTACTCGGCAATCGCCGTGCGCAGGTCGCCCCGCTGTTGGTAGGTCTCGCCGCGGCCTGCGCAGGCCGCCGCATCCGTGGGATCAAGCTGGATGGCCCGGGTGAAGTCGGGCACGGCCTGCCTGAAATCGCGTCGGGCCAGGGCGGCCGTGCCGCGCCGGCGATAGGCGCCGGCATCCGCGGGCCGCAGGCGGATCACGTCGCTGTAATCGGCCTGGGCCCGGAAGAACTCGCCCCGCTGCTCAAAGGCCGAGCCGCGATTCCCGTAGGCCTTGGCGTCGTTGGGGTTGATGCGCAGGGCCTCCGTGTAGTCGGCGATCGCGCGGTCGAGGTCCCCTTTCCTGGCGTGGGCCAGGCCGCGGTTGTTGTAGGCCTCGCCGGAGCCGGGCTGAAGCCGGATCGCTTCCGTGGCGTCGGCCAGGGCCTGCTCGACGTCCTTGGCGTCCTTGCTGCGGAGAAAGGCCACGGCGCGATGGCTTAACGCCGCCGCGTACTTCGGCTCGGCTTCCCGCGCCGCCGTGAAGTCGGCGATGGCGTTGCCCAGGTCCCCCTTGGCCATCCAGGCCAGCCCTCGCAGGTCAAGGGCTTCGGCCAGCTTCGGGTCGAGATCGATCGCCTTGGTGGTATCGGCGATGACCTTGTCCCAATTCAGGTCGCGGACCGCGCGGGCCCGCTCCTGGTACGCGTTGGCGAGCTTCGGATCGAGCCGGATGGCCTCGGTCAGGTCGATGATGGCCTTGTCCCGGTCGCCCGAGTTCTCGTACGCCAGGGCGCGGTCGAAGTAAACCTTGGCCTGGCTGGGCTCCAACTGGATGGCCCGGGTGTAATCGGCGATCGCGGCCCGCAGATCGTCCCTCCGCTCGTAGACCCTTGCCCGGGCAGCAAAGACGCCGGCGTCCTTGGGGTCGCGACGCACCGCCTCGGTCAAGTCGGCCAGGGCGGTGCGCAGGTCATCCTTCTGGACGTACGCCACGCCCCGACGGTGATAGACCTCGGCGTCGCCGGGGCTGAGCTGGATGGCGCGGGTGAAGTCGGCGATGGCCCGCTCCACAAAACCCTGGTTCAGGTACAGCGTCCCCCGGTTGACGAACGCCTCGGTGTAGTCGGGCGTGAGGCGGATGGCCTGGCTGTAGTCGCCGATGGCGCGATACACCTCGCTGTTCTGCGTCGAGACGACCGCCCGATTGAAGTAGGCCCCGGAGTTCTTTGGATCGCGCTCGATCACGAAGTCGAGCTGCTCCAGGGCGGCGTCCCACTGGCGCTGCTGACTCAGGCGGAGTGCCTGCTCGTAGGCCCGGGCCACCCGGTCCTCGGGCGACGTTGCCGACGGCGTTTGTCGGCCGCAGCCGGCAATCGCCAGCGCGCCTCCTGCGATCAACACCATCGCCCAGGACGCGCTTCTCGCCCACGATCCGGAAAGAGCCGCTGGCGGCTTCATGGGATCGACCCCTCAAGGTTAACCGATATCCACCTCCAGTCTACCACTGGAGGGGGCCGGCTTCCACCCCCACTTCAGCCCCCTTGGCCGGCGGCGGCCCACCTCGCGGAAACGACTCGGTTTTGGAACTGTGCACGGGTTACGTGGGCACTGGCTTTGACACGCGGTCTGTGCCATGATGGACCAAAGGGGTGGGGTTGGATGGGCCTGGGGCCTTCCGCAGACGGATCTCGATGCCACCCTTTGTCGGTATTTGACGCCTGAGAAGGAACTTGCCGTGGAACTATTCAAGCTCCGGGTTGAAAACTTGGGCCGGATCAAGCAGGCGGAATTGGGCATTCGCCCCCTGACCGTGTTCATCGGCCCGAACAACACCAACAAGACCTGGACCGCCTATGCACTGTACGCGCTGGCGCAGCGGCTTTGCGCGCAGCCAGCCTATGCGTCCAACCCCGCCTTCTCGCCCGCCGCGGAACTGGTGGAGGTCGACGAGCAGTTGCAGTCCGCTGTAGAAGAGCAATCCACGAGGTTCCGATCGTCGCTGGCTCAAGGGGCGGGAGCAACGACCGTTGTGGGCGGTGTCGATCGCTCGACGATGCTCAAGGGACTCTCGTACCCTTTGCGATTCGTTCTTGGTACGCAAGGGATTGCCAAACTGCTGGTGACGCCGTGGGTGGACCTGAATCAGGCCTCCGTGACCTTGGAGGTGGATGAAAGGCAGTTCTCTGGCGCGCCTTGGGACCGCGTTGAATTCACGTTTCGGAAGGTGGAGCCGTCCTTCTTCCAAGCCGTCCTCAGAGGAAGCGATGGCCGGTCAGCCACTCATCTGACCTCCGGTGTCTTGAGCGAGGATCGTCTGATTACCGACCATGTCAAGCCCACAACACGGTGCGTGCTTTGGGGGGCCTTTTCGAGAGTCGTTTGCCTGCCCGCGGAGCGCAAGGCTTTGGTCTTATTGGCCGAGTTCGTCGAGGAGAGATTTCGCCACTTTCTGAGCGTGCCATTGCGCACCTTCCTCAATCTGGTTCTCCTGCTGCGGCTGGCGGAAGGAGCCGGCAAGGTCGGAGACTTGGGTTCGGAGCTGTCCCGCCTGATCGAGGAGAAGATACTCGAGGGGAGCGTTGGCTTTGCCCCTGAAGTAGGGGGCGGGGACCTGCATTTTTACCCCGATGAAGGGCCTGCATTGCCGGTTCGGGCCGCCTCCTCCCTGGTTCGCGCCTTGGCCGTGCTCGACCTCTATCTAAAGTTCATGGCCGAGCCGGGCGACCTGATCGTGATCGACGAGCCCGAGATGAATGCCCATCCGCAGGCCCAGCTCATGATCGCCGAGTTGCTCGCGATTTTGGTGAACAAGGGGATCCGCGTGCTGGTCACCACGCACAGCCCCTACATCGTCGACCATCTGAACAACTTGATCGCAGCGGCTACGCTGCCTGCGGCGAAGCAGGACGAGATCCTCCCGCGGTTTTCTCTGGGCACCGCCGAGGCGTTTCTCCCTTCAGAGAACGTGGCAGCGTACCTCTTCAGCGAGGACGGTCAGGTCACGGACGTTTTCAAGGAGGAGCACCGCATCGAATGGGACACGTTTGCGGAGGTGTCTGACCGTGTCGGCAACCTCTACGGAGACATTCTTGAGGTTGCAGCTCAGGAGTGAGCCCCTTGCCATCAGTGAACCCCATGCCGTTCACGTTCCTCCTATGGCACTGCCTCCGTCCGGGCGAAACCAGCGTCGGAGACGGCAAGGTGCGGGCCGGCTTCAAACGGGTGAACGAAGAGTGCGTCTTGGTCTTCGATCTGGACGACAACGAGGACTTCCGAAAGGAGTTCGCGGTCGACAAGGAGAGGGTCTGCGATCATCTGTTCTTCCACAAAAGGGGGCAAGGCCCAGCGACGCTCTTGTTCGTTGAATTGAAGGGGGCGGATGTCAAGCACGGGATCACTCAGCTTCGGAGCACGATCGAGATGATGCGCCCTCGGCTACCGAAGTACGCTGGCCGCGATCTGGTTGCGGTCGTGGTCAAGTCGGGCGGGGCTCCTAGGAATGTTGGCGATCTTTGCGAGGACTTCTGGAAAGCGCTCGCCGTCCGCCTGCACGTGAAGACGGGAAAGGTCGACCTGCGGTCTCTGCTGCCGCGCAAGCCGTCCGCAGCCAAATAGGCGACATGACCCCCAAAGTGCGGTAGGGGCTTCTTGCGGCAATGCGCCTGGGTGCTAGAATCAGCCGGAACGCGAGTCGAGGCGGGCTTTGCCGCGGGTGCGCAAATCGCCTCGCTTACCCCTCTTGACTTCGGGGTGGATCGCCATGGGTAGCGAACTGCCGGAACTGGGCTCGACCGAAGGCTGGCGACAGCAGCACCTGCTGGGGCTGGAGGAGCTTTCGGCCGAGGAAATCACCCTGGTGCTCGACAAGGCCGAGGTCTTTCGCCGGGCCCTCGAGGGCGGCGAGCGGAGGTTTCCGCTGCTGGCCGGCAAGACCTGCGTGAACCTCTTCTTCGAGAACTCCACGCGCACGCGGACGAGCTTCGCACTGGCCGCCCGGCGCATGGGGGCCGACTCGCTCGATTTCTCCGCTTCCACCAGCAGCCTCTCCAAGGGGGAGACGGTCATCGACACGGCCAAGAACATCCAGGCGATGAAGGTCGACGTGATGGTGGTGCGGCACCGCACGCCGGGCACCCCCCATCTGTTGGCCCAGAACCTCACCTGCTCGGTGATCAACGCCGGGGATGGGGCCCACGAGCACCCCACCCAGGGGCTATTGGACATCATGACCATCCGCCAGCGCCGCGGCCGGATCGCCGGGCTGACGGTGGCGATGGTCGGCGACATTGCCCACAGCCGCACCGCCCGATCGAACATCTGGGGGCTCAAGAAGCTGGGGGCGGAGGTGATCGTGTGCGGGCCGTCGACCCTGGTCTCGCCCCGCTGGCAGGAGCTGGGCGTGGAGTATTCGTACAGCCTCGACGCGATCCTCCCCCGCGTCGACGTGCTGAACCTGTTAAGGATCCAGTTCGAGCGGCAGTACGCCCGGCCGTTCCCCTCGGTCCGCGAGTACGCGCTGTTGTACGCGATGGATCGCCACCGGCTGGCCCGGGCCAAGCCCGACGTGCTGATCCTCGCCCCCGGGCCGATCAACCGGGGCGTCGAAGTCACCCCGGACGTGGCCGACGGCCCGCAGTCGGCGATCCTCGAGCAGGTGACCAACGGGCTGGCCGTGCGCATGGCGGTGCTGTGGCTCCTGGCCGGGAACCGGGGAGGATGAACGAATAACGAAACAGGCTAAGCCGCAAGCGGCTTCGCAGCACGATCCACTATCCACCATCCACTATCCACTAGTTCCCCCCCATGTCCACACTTCTGATCCAGAACGGCCGGGTCATCGATCCTGCGCAGTCGATGGACCGGGTGACCAACGTGCTGGTGGAAAACGGCCGGATCGCCGGCTACGACGTCCCGCCCGGCGGCCAGACGACGGTCCTCGACGCCTCGGGCAAGATCGTGGCGCCGGGGCTGATCGACATGCACGTCCACCTGCGCGAGCCCGGCCAGGAGGAGGACGAGACGATCGAGAGCGGCACGGCCGCCGCGCTGGCCGGCGGGTTCACCTCGATCGCCTGCGTGCCCAACACCGATCCCCCGCTGGACAGCCAGGGGGCGGTGGAGTTCGTCCGCCACCAGGCCGCCCGGGCCGGAAACTGCAACGTCTACGTGATCGGCTGCGTGAGCAAGAATCGCGAGGGGAAGGAGCTGGCCGAGATCGGGCAGCTCGTGGCCGCCGGGGCCGTGGCCTTCAGCGACGACGGGGCCCCGGTCTACGACCCCGAGCTGATGCGCCGCGCCTTCGAGTACTGCCTGATGTTCAACGTGCCGGTGCTCAACCACGCCGAGATCCGCGAGCTCACCCAGCACGGCGTGATGCACGAGGGCCTGGTCTCGCTGATCCTCGGCCTGTCCGGTATCCCCGCCGCGGCCGAAGACGTGATGACCAGCCGCGACATCGCCCTGGCCGAGGCCACCGGCGGCCGGCTCCACATGATGCACGTCTCCACCTCGGGGGCCGTGGACATCATCCGCCGCGCCAAGCGGCGCAACGTCCGCGTGACCGCCGAAGTGACTCCCCACCACTTCACGCTCACCGATGAGTGCCTGCGCACCTTCGACTCGAGCTGCAAGATGAATCCCCCGCTGCGGAGCCGGGACCACGTCGAGGCGTGCATCGCCGGGCTGGCCGACGGCACGATCGACGCGATCGCCTCCGACCACGCCCCGCACGCCAAGGAAAAGAAGATGCAGGAGCTCGACCAGGCCCCGTTCGGCATCGTCGGCCTGGAGACCTCGCTGGGGCTGGTGATCACGCGGCTGGTGGAGCCGGGCCACCTGAGCTGGTCCGACGCCCTGGCCAAGATGACGATCAACCCGGCCCGCATCCTCGGCATCCCCAAAGGGACCCTCCAGATCGGCGCCGACGCCGACGTCACCATCATCGACCCCGAGGCCCGCTGGACCGTCAACCCCGCCGAGTTCCGCTCGAAGAGCACCAACACCCCGTTTGCCGGCCGGGAGCTCAAGGGCCGGGCGCACACGGTGATCGTCGGCGGGCAGGTGAAGTTCAGCAGGCAGTAGGCAGAGGGCAGCGAAGTGCGGCCGCCAGGCGCAAGATTGCCCTCTCTGCCTACTGCCCTCTGCCCTCTGCCTACCGTCTACTCTTCTTCCTCGCTCCACCCCCCCGCCTCCCTTCCCAGGAACCATTAGCAATCCTAATACCATGTATTAGACAAATAGCCGATTCCTGATATCTCCCGGCCTGGTATAATCGCGGTCTTGAGGGGCGATTCTCGTGGCCAAGTGCCTGGTGGGGTGGCCCGATGTATTTTCTCGAAACCCGGCCGCAGAAGTCCTAATGGGACGGTGGACCGTGCCAAGGAGCCAATGATGGGGAACTTGCAGCAGCCTAACGCCAGTGAAGTCACTCAAACCAAGAACCGCGCGACGCGGAGCGTGGTCCCCCAATCGGGGCTGTGTGCCCGGTGCATCGACGGCTGCCAGGGGAACTGCGAGGTATTCCAGGCCACCTTCCGGGGGCGGGAGCTGATCTATCCCGGCCCGTTCGGAGAGGTCACCGCGGGCTGCGACAAGGATTACCCGGTCGACTACTCCCACTTGAACATCCAGGGCTATGCCCTGGGTGGGAGCGGGCTCCCCCAGGGCACACCCGCCAACCCGGATACCTGCACCTTCCCGTCGGTCAACGTCGAGACCGAGTACGGCTGGGACATCAAGGTCAAGATGGCGGCCCCGGTGTTTACCGGGGCGTTGGGCTCCACCGAGATCGCGCGGAAGAACTGGGAGCACTTTGCCGTGGGTGCGGCCCTGTCCGGGGTAACGCTGGTCTGCGGCGAGAACGTTTGCGGCATCGATCCGCTCTTGGAGCTGACCAACAAGGGGCAGATCCGGGCCGCCCCGGACATGGACCGGCGGATCCGCACGTACAAGCGCTATCACCGTGGGCTGGGCGAGATCCTCGTCCAGATGAACGTCGAGGACACCCGGCTCGGCGTGGCCGAGTACGTCATCGAGAACCACGGCCTGGAGACGATCGAGCTGAAGTGGGGGCAGGGGGCCAAGTGCATCGGCGGTGAGATCCGGGTCGATTCGCTCGAGCGGGCCCTGGAGTTGAAGAAGCGGGGCTACCTCGTCACGCCCGATCCGGCCAACCCGATCGTCCAGGCCGCCTACCGCGACGGCTCGATCAAGCAGTTCGAGCGCCACAGCCGGCTGGGCTTTATCGACGAGGAGGGCTTCCTGGCCGAGTGCGACCGCCTGCGCCGCTTGGGCTTCAAGCGGATCACGCTCAAGACCGGCTCCTACGGCCTGCGCGAGCTGGCCATGGCGCTTCGGTGGGGCTCGAAGGCGGGGATCGACCTCTTGACGATCGACGGCTCGTCCGGCGGCACGGGGATGAGCCCCTGGCGCATGATGGAGGAGTGGGGCATGCCCAGCATCTACCTCCATTCCGCGGCGGCCGAGTTCGCCGCCCGGCTGGCCGCCAAGGGCCACCGCGTGCCCGACCTGGCGTTGGCCGGCGGCTTCAGCACCGAGGACCACATCTTCAAGGCCCTCGCGTTGGGCGCGCCCTGGGTCAAGGCGGTGTGCATGGGCCGGGCGCTGATGATCCCCGGCATGGTCGGCAAGAACGTCGGCCTGTGGATGAACAACGGCGGGCTGCCCCCCACGGTCAGCCAGCACGGCAAGAGCCTCGAAGAGATCTTCGTGTGCTGGGAGGAGATTGCCAACCTGGTCGGCCGCGACGAGATGGCGAGGATCCCGCTGGGCGCGATCGGCATCTACACCTATGCCCAGAAGCTCTGCGTGGGTTTGCAGCAGATCATGGCCGGGGCCCGCTGCTTCCGCCTGTCGGCCATCACCCGCCGCGAGCTGATGAGCCTTACCCGCGAGTGCGCCGACATTACCGGCATCCCCTACCTCATGGACGCCTACCGCGACGAGGCCGAGGCGATCCTCGACGGCTGACGCCAACCGCAACTGGCCACCATCAGCTCGGCGCCATCGCCTCGTCCTGCCACCTCCCTGGGCATTCCGGATGAGGGGGCCTCTAACCCCACGTTGCGCCACATGAGGGCTTACCCATCTTACCCGAGGTGGGGGCCCTATTGTAAGGCCTGCGCAAGTGCCGAACAATGGAAGAGAGAAGGTGTGCGCCTTGGCGTGGTCACCTCCCAAAACCCACTGCCAAACTGGCTTCTCCGGAGGTTGAGCTAATGGCGACTCAGACAATTGAGCTGCAGACCGAGGAACACTTCGGCAGACGGCTCCCGCCGCGGCATCTCGGGTACCTCTTGGTAGAGCTGCCCGTGGCAGTCAAACACGCGATCTCCATGGCACTGCGGAACCGCAGCAGCATGCCAGGCCGCCATCCCCAGTGGCTCGATCGCGCCGCTGATATCCGTTTCGTCGGCCACGAAGGCAACGGGGAGGCGACTTTGCACTTCGAAGCCCCGACCCTGGGAGAGGCCGCCCAGGAGCTTTATCGTCAGCAGGAGTTGTGGCCGGACCGCCCCGAACCGGAGGACACCGGGTTTGACCTGCTGGGAGACGTACTGAGCGAGATCGCCGAGCGCAATGTCGACAGCAAGCGATTCGATCCCCCCATGCTCCGGCAGATTGATCGGTTTGGAAGGGTCTTTCAAGGCCCTTACATGGGCATGAACATTGTCTGCCGTCGCCATACCGTCGGCCATCCGGCGTCTATCTCCCCACAGACCATCGAGACTGCCAGGACCTTCTATCAGGGCACTCCGGCCCCCCGTCAAGTGCGAGTGACGGGGTGGCTCGACATGCTGCGGGCCAGCACGCAGACGTTTGCCTTACGGCTCGATGACGATCAGGAGATACGCGGCGTGCTGCCGGACGGGTCGATCGAGGACGTGAAGCCGCTGTGGAATCGTAGGGTCCTCGTATTGGGGAGGGCCGTCTATCGCCCGTCGGGGCGCCTCCTTCGCGTTGACGCTGCCAGGATATCTGCGGGCGACACAGAACCCTCCATCTGGTCTCGCATGCCCGAGCCGGGCACCGCAAAGCTTGACACGAGCCGACTTCGCCGACCACAGAGTACGCGCTCCGGCATGGCTGCCATCATGGGGCACTGGCCGGGAGACGAGAGTGACGAGGAGATCGAAGCCGCGTTGGAGAGGCTGTCGTGAGTATCGGCTCCACCGATCTCCTCCTGCTGGACACCAACGTCGTGGTGCATTGGATACGTCAGAATCGTACTGGCCGGTACCTTCGGGATCAGTACCATCTGGAGACACGGCCGGAGCGGCCGATCTACTCGACGGTGACCGAAGGGGAGATTCTAGGGCTGGCACTGCACTGGAATTGGGGGCAGCAGAAGCGAGAGGCGCTCGACCAACTGCTTGGAGAGCTTGTTCGTTTCGAGAGCAGTCACCCGGAGGTCGTCCGAGCCTACGCTGAACTCTACGACTACGATCAGCGCCAAGGACTCAATACTGGCGAAAACGATCTTTGGATCGCTGCCAGCGCGAGAGTCACCAATTCCACCCTGTTGACGTGCGATCGCGACTTCCTGCAGCTATCCCCAAGTCATCTTCGCGTGGAATTCGTGAACTCGAAGCGGTGAGAGCCTCGGCTACTTGAACGCCTTGTCCGAGATGTCCTTGCGGCACCAGGCGCCTTCCCAGCGGATGGCCTTCACCGCCGTGTAGGCCTGGAGCTTGGCCTTGGCGATGCTCTCGCCCAGGGCGGTCACGCCCAGCACGCGCCCGCCCGCGGTGACCGCCTGGTCGCCGGAGAGCTTCGTGCCGGCGTGGAAGACCTTGACGTCGGGCACACCGGCGGCCTCGTTCAGCCCGCGGATGGGAAGGCCCTTGCGGTATTCGCCCGGGTAGCCCTCGCTGGCCATGACCACGCACACCGCCGGCCGCGGGGCCCACTCCAGGGGGCCGAGCTGATCCAGCCGGCCGTCCACTGCGGCCTCGAGCACGTCGACCAGGTCGGTCTTCAGGCGCATCAGGAGCGGCTGGGCCTCGGGATCGCCGAAGCGGGCGTTGTATTCCAGGACCTTCGGGCCCTGGTGCGTGATCATCAGCCCGGCGTAGAGCACCCCGCGGAACGGCCGCCGGCAGCGCTTCATCGCGTGCACCGTGGGCACCAGGACGTGCTCTTCGATCCAGTGGAGCATGGCGTCGTCGACCAGCGGGGCGGGGCAGTAGGCGCCCATGCCCCCGGTGTTTGGGCCGGTGTCGCCGTCGCCTGCCCGCTTGTGGTCCTGGGCCGGCTGGAGCGTGACCAGGGTCCGGCCGTCGGTGATCGCCAGCACGCTGGCCTCCTCGCCGTGCAGCCGCTCCTCGATGACGATCCGGTCGCCGGCCGAGCCGAAGGCCCGGTCCCGGCCGATCAGGTTCACCGCGTCGATCGCCTCGCTGCGATGGTCGCAGACGATCACCCCCTTGCCGGCGGCCAGCCCGTCGGCCTTGACCACCACCGGGGCGTCCTCCCGCTCCTGGAGAAACTTCAGCGCCCGGGCCGCGTCGGTGAACACCCAGTATTCGGCCGAGGGCACGTCGGCGCTGCGCAGCAGGTCCTTGCAGAAGACCTTGCTCGATTCCAGCTCGGCGGCGGCCTTGGTGGGGCCGAAGACCCGGAGGCGCTCGAGCTCGAAGGCGTCGACGATGCCGGCGGCCAGCGGCGCCTCGGGCCCGACCACGGTCAGACCCACGCGGGCGTCCTTGGCAAAGCGTATCAGGGCCGGGATGTTCTCGGCCGGGATGTCGATGTTCTCCGCGTCCACGGCGGTGCCGGCGTTCCCCGGGGCGACAAACACCCGCTCCGCCCGGGGGCTCTGGGCAATCTTCCAGGCCAGCGCGTGCTCGCGCCCTCCGTTGCCGACGATCAGAACGTTCACTGGCAAGCGCCTCCTTGGGACACGTCGGTGCAAGGGACTGATTCTACGGCCCTGCCCGGCGCGGTGGAAGTGGGGCGCCCGCCGGGGGGATCTGCGGTTGACAGCCGCGACCCGCCGGACGATAACAAAGTCGATCAGGCCTCAGCGCCTTTGGACCCCATGACGGACGTACACCGCGACAAGCCGGACGATTTGCTCTTCCTCGAGACGCCGTCTTCTGCCGAGCCGGCGCCCCCCGAGCCGGACCGCCGGCGCCGCGGGCTTGTGCGGGCGATGTTCGGCTCGGCCATGGGATTGGGCTTCACGGCCCTGGGGGCGGCCACCGGACTCTGGGCCGCAGCCACCGCCCGGTTCATGATGCCCAACGTCCTGGCCGAGCCCCCCAGGAGATTCAAGGTGGGGCTCCCCGGCGCCTACCCGTTCGGACACGTCGAGACGAAGTACCGCCAGCGGCACGGCGTGTGGGTCGTTCACGGCGAGTACCGGGGGAAGCGGCAGATCTTCGCCCTGCGGACCGCCTGCACGCACCTGGGCTGCGTGACGCTGTGGCAGGCGGCCGAGCAGCGGTTCAAGTGCCCGTGCCACGGCAGCGGATTCTACGCCGACGGCGTGAATTTCGAGGGTCCCGCCCCGCGGGCCCTGGAGCGATGTGCGATCCGGCTGGCCGACGACGGGCAGTTGGAGGTCGACACCAGCAAGACCTTTCAAGAAGAGCTCGGCCAGTGGCTCGACCCGGCCAGCCATGTCCCCGCGTGAGCCGGTCCCCGCCTATGTCCCTTCGCGACAGAATCCGCAGCTCGCAGCTTTGGAAGAGCATCTTTCGCCACCCGCCGCCGGTGGACCGCCGCAACCGCGTCTTCGTGATGCTGACCAACCTGATCCTCCACCTCCACCCGGTCTCCATCCCGAAGCACGCCGTGCGGCTGAGCTACACCTGGTGCATGGGCGGGATCACCTTCTTCCTGTTCCTGGTGGAGACGATCACCGGCGTGCTCTTGATGTTCTACTACCGGCCGACGGTCGAGTGGGCGTACCAGGACATGCTCGCCCTGCAACACGTGGTGTCCCTGGGGGTGCTTCGCGAGCTGCACCGCTGGGGGGCCCACGCCATGGTCATCGCGGTGTGGCTGCACATGCTGCGGGTCTTCCTCACCGGCAGCTACAAGCCCCCGCGCGAGTTCAACTGGGTGATCGGCGTGATGCTGCTGGTGCTCACCCTCCTGCTGTCGTTCACCGGGTACCTGCTGCCGTGGGACCAGTTGTCGATTTGGGCGGTGACGGTGGGGTCGAACATGGCCCGGGCCGTGCCGCTGCTCGGCCACGAAGGGCCCGGCCACCAGGTGCTCTCGGTCGACGGCGTCGACCTGATCACCAGCGGCAGCGACTCGCGGTTTGCCCTGCTGGGCGCCTCCGTCGTCGGCGAGGAGACGCTCAACCGGTTCTATATCCTGCACTGCGTGGCGATCCCGCTGTTGGCCGCCTTCCTGATGTCCGTGCACTTTTGGCGGGTGCGCAAGGACGGGGGCATCAGCGGGCCGCTTTGACAATTCGCTTCTGCTAAGCCGCAAGCGGCCGCTTGCGGCTTAGCACCACCCAACCCGAATAGCCGTTTTCCATGCCCGCCGACGCGCAAGAATTCCTCGAAACCATCGCCCCGCTGCTCGGCTGGTACTACGTGGCGGCGGGCGCGGCGAACGTCGCGGCCGCATGGCGGGGTGGCGCCGGCCGGAAGCGAGCGGCCGCCTGGCTCGCGCTCGCCGTGGTCTTCTTTGCGGCGGCTGCCGGGTCGTTCGGCGGCCGGCCGCCCGGGATGCCCGACGCACTGAAGTCGGCAATCGACGGCCTGTTGGGCCCCCTCTCGTTCAGCCTCGGCTCGCTGGCCGTG